>Ga0208242_100121_pt1 | contig 108325 bp, 114 predicted proteins | sample SubbioAug_CSW13A_FD_184825 | JGI IMG/M metagenome (GOLD analysis project Ga0208242, IMG submission 184825) | Serpentinite rock and fluid subsurface biosphere microbial communities from McLaughlin Reserve, California, USA - CR12Aug_CSW13A (SPAdes) | ecosystem: Environmental > Terrestrial > Deep... | reverse complement strand
TCAGGCTGACGTTGCCGCGCTGCACGGGCAAGCAGTGTTCGATGCGTTTGAATTGCTCGGGTGTGATCTCCATGCCTGCAGTTTCACATCCGGTGACTTCCGTCGCAATTAGTGTTAACACGCCCTAATCGTGTACTCAGCTCGGCGAATTGCCGAAACGGCTGCCCGGATCGATCAACAGGTTGTTGTCACCCTTCGTAGTGGGAAGCGTCAGGCATGCCTCGAAGCCTGAACCCTGTCCAGGCCTCGGCGACCTTAGAACCAGCGCACTGTCGGTGCGCTGTGCAATCGCCTGAACAATCGCCAACCCGAGACCGCTGCCATCCCTGAGCTTTCCCACACGCTCGAATCGGTCCGTCAAACGGGCAAGAACGTCGCCCGGCACGATCGGTCCATCGTTGGCGACCGTCAGCACGCCATCGTTGGTCAGCGAAACATGGATGGGCGTACCGTCCGCGCCATGGCGCAAGGCATTTTCGACGAGGTTGCGATAGAGGATGGCGAATACGTCGGGGTCGAGGTCCGACATCAGAGGATCGGGTGGCAGCACCAGGGAGATTCGATCCGCGCTCGTGGTACGAGACAACTCGTCGGTCAGGATCCGCGCCACGTGCCGCAGATCCGAGGCGTGCTCCAGACGCAGCCGCCCGCCTTCGGCCCGCGCTAGTTGCATCAAACGTTCGGAGAGTCGCGTCAGGCGCTTGAGCGTCGATTCGATATCAGTCGCGCGGGTCTTAGCCGCCGGGTCTCCCGTTTCCAACCGCAAGCGCTGGGCCTGTGCGATGGCGCCCGCCAGCGGCGTGCGCAGTTCATGGGCAGCATTGGCAGCGAAGCTGCGCTCGGCCTCGAAGGCGGCGCCGAGCCGTCCGAGTAGGCCGTTCAGGGTGTCGGCCACCGGCGCAACCTCTGTCGGCAGTTCATCCACTGGAATCGGCGACAGATCGCGTACCCCACGTGCCGCCAGCCGTTCGCGAAAGCGGCGCAAGGGGGCCAGGGTCGTACGCACGGTCAGCACAATGGCCAGCAACGCAACGGGCAAAAAAATCAACAGAGGCAGAACCAGGCCCATCTGGATCTCACGCGCCACAACCACGCGATGCGCCAGCGGCTCGGCAACAGTGAGCCGGACAGAGCCCTGCAGCGCTTCTTCGCTGTAAAAGCGATGAGTTGTGGACTGAGTGAATCCGATACCGCCCCACGGAAGAAAGACCGCTGGGCTGGCGTCGTGCGACAACAACAGGATGCGTCCTTGGGCATCGCGCACGGCGTAGGTGAGGAGTTCGTCGTGCTCGCGGATTTCGGCCAGGCGCTGGGTCACCCCTTCTTCCTCGCGCCCGAGGATGTCGGCGACGGCCAGCGGCAGGATCCGCTGAGCCGCTTCCTGGAGAGCCGAGTCAAAGACCTCCTCCATGGCATGGCGCGTAATAAGCGCTGTCATTGAAGCAGCACCGATCCAGAGCGCCGTCAGCAGGACGCCCAGCGAGAGCCCCAAGCGCCGCTGCAGGCTTCGGGGCATCCTCATGCGTGCCCCAACCGATAGCCCAGTCCGCGTTCGGTCACGATGATCTCGGCGCCCAGTTTCTTGCGCAGGCGGCTGACATGCACCTCAATGGTGTTGCTCTCCACCTCGGTGTCGAAGGCATAGAGCTTTTCTTCCAGTTGTGTCTTCGAGAGCAACTGGCCAGGCCGGGATAGAAAGGCCTCGAACAACGCCCATTCGCGCGCCGTCAGCGGCACCAAGTGGCCGTCTCGGCGGATGCTGCGTGCGGCCAAGTCGATCTGTAGCGGCCCATGGGTAAGGATGGGATTGGGATTGCCGCTGTACCGCCGCGCGACCGACCCGATGCGCGCCGACAGCTCTGCCAGATCAAACGGCTTGACGAGGTAATCGTCGGCGCCAGCATTCAGCCCCTCGATCCGGTCCGACACCTGATCCAGCGCCGTCAGGATGATGACCGGTGTGACCACGCCCCGCGCGCGCAGGCGCCGCAGGAAGGGAATGCCCCGGCCATCCGGCAGCATCAAATCGAGCAGGGCAAGGTCGTAGGGCACACCCGCGATCGCGCTGTCTCCCGCATCCAGGCGGCGCACCCAATCCACAGAATGGCCATCGCTCGCAATCTGGTCGCGCACGGCTGCACCGAGCACGTCATCGTCTTCAATCAGCAGGACACGCATGGAACCTTTCCTCTATAGGGGCCAACGCAACGGCATACCTGACGACAACCTGAAGATTTTTTCTTTCAGGGCTCAGGCTGCGGTCACGTTGGCAGAGCATCCTCAAGCCATCAAGGATAAAGGAGCTCACCATGAAATCATTCCTACCGATTGCCGTGATCATCGCGTTGACCGCCTCTGGCGCCGCTTTGGCCGATGACGATTGCCGCCGACCCATGGCCGAATGGCAGTCCCGCGAAGCCGTGACGGCCCATGTTACGGCCCTGGGCGTCACGGCGGAGCGCTTGCGCATCGACGATGGCTGCTACGAAGTTCGTGGCCGGGATAGCGATGGCAATCGGGTCGGCCTGAAGATCGACCCCACCTCGCTGGCCATCCTGAAGCTGGAGGTTCGCTTCCGCTCCGGCGCCGATGCGGTGCGCTACCTGCCTGCTGTACGCGGCCAGGCGGCCAAGACGAGCAAACCCGCGGACGACAGGCTGCAACGTGCGCCTGTCCCGGTGACGCCAGAGGGCTCACGCTAGGGAGCGCGCTATGTACCTTGCCGGGCCCATGCTGGCCACCCTGGCTGTTCTGTACGCCGCCGTGCTCGGTGCTCAGACCTATGCTCCCTACGGTGCAGACATCGCACTGGGTATTGCACTCGGCGCGGCATCCATTGCCGCAATGAGTCTGACCTTGATCCTGTCCACACGCCCGCGTTGGGCCGAGCCCCTATTTGGGGGGCTCGATCGGATGTATAAGGTTCACAAATGGCTGGGAATTGCCGCACTGGCCCTGATGATCGGCCACAACACCTTCGAGCCCGAGCTAGAAAATGTTGTGCGCGAAACGCGGCTGGGAGAATTTGCTTCGGACGTCGGTGAAGTCGCATTCAATGGCCTCATCGGGCTGATCCTGATCAGTTGGATCAAGCGGATTCCCTTCACTCGGCTGGAGTTGCCCTGGTCGATCTGGCGCTTCACTCACCGCTTCACCGGGCTTCTGTTTGCCGTCGCCGCACTCCACCAGTTTGCCGTCGACAAGCCCTCCGGCCTGGACGGCACGCTGGATCTATACCTGAACGCATTGAGCCTGGCCGGGTTGGCTGCTTGGTTGTTCATGCAGTTCGTCGCACCGTACCTGCGTCCGCGTGCCTTTGTGCTGGAGAACATCGACCGGCACGGGTCGGTCGCGGAGGTCACGCTGCGCCCGGAAGGTCGTGCCCTGCGCTGGCGACCGGGTCAGTTCGCTTTCCTGTCGGCCCCCGATGCGGGGATGGCCGAGGCTCATCCTTTCACCATCGCGAGTGCTCCGCGTGCGGATGGTCACCTGCGTTTCGGCATCAAAGCCCTGGGTGGCTGGACCCGGCGCCTGCCCGAACGTCTGGCACACGGTCAGCGCCTGCGGGTCGAGGGGCCCTACGGTCGCTTCGTTTTCCGCAAACGCGCGCGGCGCCAGGTCTGGCTGGCCGGCGGTATCGGCATCACCCCTTTCCTGGCCTGGGCCGAGGCATTGACCGATACCGACCAGCAGGAGATTGCTCTGGTCTGGGTGGTGACAACGCGGACCGAGGCTTTCGCCGCCGAGCGCTTGGCCGCCATCGCCGCGCGCCATGCCGGCCTGACGGTGCATATCGTGGCCAGCGCCGAAGACGGGCGCTTCACAGCGCAACGGTTGACCCAACTGGTGCCTTTCCCACTGCACGAATCGGAGTTGTTTTACTGCGGACCGACAGGGCTGCGCGATGCCGTCGTATCTGGGCTCCAAGCGGCGGGACAGCGCCCGCGCCGCGTTCATCACGAGGCGTTCGAGCTGCGCTAGACGGCCCCACACCTCCACCAACGACATCGCCTCATTTGCAAAGGAATCATCATGAAAAAACTCGTCTCTTTCCTGGTTGTATCCACCGCCCTGGCACTGCCTGGCCTGGCTGCGGCACGTCCGGTCACCCTGACCACCACACTCAAAAACTATGAGGGCGATGGCGCCTATCTGGCGTTGTACCTGACCGATGCGAACGGCGCCTATGTACGCACGCTGTGGGTCGCGGGCAAAAAATCAAAGTACTACAAGCACCTGACGGACTGGCATCGCGCCACCGGCGGCAAGGGCCCGCAGATTGATGGCATCACCGGCGCCAGCGTGGGCGCAGGCCGCAGTCTGAAGGTGACGGTGGATCTGGCCGACGCCCTGTTCGATGCGGGCTACAAGTTGAACGTGGATGCCGCCGCCGAGGACATGCAGGACAGCCCGCGTGATGTGTCGGTGCCGCTGACAACCGCAGGCGCTGGCAAGCCCGTTGCGGGGCGGCGCTATGTCGCCGATTTCAGCTATGGGCTCTGACGCTGATTGGAGGCCTGCGCGATGATGCGAATCCTGCACCGCTGGCTGGGCTTGGTGCTGACCGTCCTGCTGCTGGTCACGGCGCTGAGCGGCGCGGCGCTGTCGCTGTTTCCGGCGCTGGAGTCGGCCCGCACCGTGCAGCCGGAAGCCACGCTGACCGTGGCCGATCTGGCCGCGCGGGTGCAAGCGGCGCACCCGGGTCTGGAACAGATCAGGCGCGCGCCCTCGGGACAGATCAGCGCATGGTGGTTCGATGGCGACCAGCCGGGCTCGGCGGTGATCAACCCGGCCACGGGCCTCGACGTGGCCAGCGCCGATCCGGACTCACTGCGGCGCTGGCTCACCAACCTGCACCGCTCGCTCTTTCTGGGCGACGGCGGTCGCTGGATGGTGGCGACGGGCGCGCTGGCGATGCTGCTGCTGGCCCTCTCCGGCGCGGTGCTGGTAGCCCGCCGCACGGGTGGCTGGCGACGCTGGTTCACACGCCTGCGTGGCCCGCTGCTTGGCCGCTTGCACACCGACATCGCGCGCGTGGCGGTGCTGGGTCTCGTGCTGTCTTCGGTGACCGCGCTGTGGATGGCGGCCGAAACCTTGGAGCTCGTCACGATCGACACCGCCAGCCTGGAAACGCCAGCCGCGGTCAGCGGCCAAGCCGGCCTGGCGCTGACCGAGATGCCCGCGCTGCGCGCCACGCCGGTGGCCGAGCTGCGCGAGTTGAGCTTTCCCGCCGCAGACGATGCACAGGACATGTTCACCCTCAAAACCGAGCGGGGCATGGGGCATGTGGACCAAGGCACCGGCACCCTGCTGGACTGGCAAGACCTGGGTTTGAGGCAGCGTGCGTCGGAGACGGTCTACATGCTGCACACCGGGCAGGGCGCCGCCGCCTTCGGGCTCATCTTGGGCCTGATGGCACTGGGGGTGCCGGTGCTGGCGGTGACGGGGGTGCTGACCTGGCTGCCCGGATGGCGCAACCGCCCCAGACTCCAAGGCAACACAGCGCCCACGCAGGCCGACACCATTGTGCTGGTGGGCTCCGAAGGCGGCAGCACCTGGGCTTTTGCCGCCACGCTGGCGCGCGCTTTGCGCGACGCCGGGCAGTTGGTTCACGTGGCCCCCATGGCGGGCTTTGCGCCCGCACGCTATCGCCAGGCCCGGCGCTTTGTAGTCCTCGCCGCCACCTATGGCGAGGGCGATGCCCCAGCCTCGGCCAAGGGCTTTCTCGATCAACTCCAAGCCTTGAAGACCGTGCCCACCGCACCGCTGGCGGTTCTGGGTTTTGGCGACAGCAGCTTCCCAGCCTTTTGCGCGTTTGCCCGCGCCGTGGATCAGACTGCCCAGGCCAAGGGCTGGCCTGCCTTGATGGCCTTTGACACTATCGACCGCCAATCGCCGCAGGACTTTGCCCACTGGGGCCGCGCCCTGGGCCAGGCGCTGGGCATCGAACTGGAACTCGCTCACCAAGCGGCTGTGCCGGCCACCCAGACGCTGACCCTGTTGGCTCGCAGCGATTACGGCGCGGCCGTGCAAGTACCGATGTCGATCTTGCGCTTTGCGTTGCCTACGGCTTCCTTCTGGCAGCGCCTGACGGGCCAGCACTTCACGCGCTTCGAACCCGGCGACTTGCTGGGCATCGTGCCCGAAGGCTCAGCGGTCCCGCGCCTGTACTCGCTGGCCTCGGGCGCGCGCGATGGCTTCATCGAAATTGTCGTGCGTCGGCATGTCGGCGGCCTGGCCTCGGGCCAACTCACCCAGATGGAGCCCGGCCAGACGGTTCGCGCTTTCTTGCGGCGCCATCCGGGCTTTCATGCAGGCCCGGGCCGGGCGCCGCTGATTCTGATTGGCGCGGGCACCGGCGTGGGGCCTCTGGCGGGCTTCATCCGCAACAACACGTCAGACCGTCCCGTGCACCTGTTCTTCGGGCTGCGTCACCCAGACAGCGATTTCCTCTATCAGAACGAATTGTCGAGCTGGCAGACCGATGGCAAGCTGGCGCATCTGTCCATCGCCGTCTCACGCGGGGAGCGGCCGCAGTATGTGCAGGACGTGCTTCGGCTGCAGGCACCACAGGTTGTGGCGGCTATCCGCCAAGGCGCCAGGATCATGGTGTGCGGCGGGCGGGACATGGCCCGTGGCGTGACGGAAGCACTGACCGACATCTTGAAACCCGCTGGGCTGACGCCCGCCATGCTCAAAGCCGGGGACCGCTATGTCGAAGACATCTACTGAACTGATCCGCCATGCGTTGAATGGCCCCACCATGGGCACGCGCTGGTCTGCCCTGTTTTTCGCCGTGCCGGGATTCGACACCGGCCCGGTGCAGGCAGCCTTGCAGCAGGCAACCGACGAGGTGGACGCACAGATGTCCACCTGGAATCCGGACAGCGACCTGATGCGCCTGAACCGGGCGCCGGTAAACACACCGGTTGTGGTGCCTGATGAACTGGCTCAGGTACTGGCCCTGGGCGTGGCCATCGGGCGCGCCTCGGGCGGCGCCTTCGACATCGGCATGGGTGATGCAGTGCAAGCTTGGGGTTTCGGCCCGGAGGCCGTCAATGAAGAAGGCATTCGCCGTGCCCTGTCCGCGCCACGCCGCCCTGCGCACGAGACGCTGGAACTGGCGGGTAGTCGGGTGCGCAAACGCGAGGCCATCACGCTTGACCTGAATGGCATCGCCAAGGGATACGGAGTGGATCGACTGGCGCAGACCCTGCGCAGCTTTGGCATCACCGCGGGGCTGGTCGGCATCGACGGCGAGATGCGCGCGCTGGGCCTGCGGCCCGGTGGCGAGGCATGGACGATTGCGGTCGAGGCGCCCGATCCAGACTGCCGCGCTCCGAATTCGATCCTGCGCCTGCAAGATGGCGCTGTCGCCACCTCGGGCGACTACCGGCATGGCGTGACGGTGCAGGGCCGCCGCTTGTCGCACACAATGGACCCGCTGCGGGGCGCGCCGCTGCTGTCTTCGCCAGCGTCGGTCACCGTGCTTGCCCCGACCTGTGCAGAAGCCGACGCCTGGGCCACAGCCTTCATGGTGACAGGCTCCGAAGCCGGGTTGGCACTCGCGGCGCGGCAGGGACTGAGCGTGTTGTTCCTGATACGGGATGGCAGGGGTGGGCTACTGTCAAAAGGATGCGGATTGTTCCAGGTTGAGGACCGAAGTCGGCGCACTGCACAATCCATTTGATGCTGAAACCGACGAGCTACGAATGCGGATTCGTGGGCTATGATGATGTGGCAGGCTCGTCGTTGCTCAGCAATCCAGCACGACGCAGCGCGATGTGTCCTTCTCTCCCGATGCTCCTATGTAGCTCCTAGCCTACGAAGCCGCCATTCTGCAAAGCGGCCTTGAAAAGAGCTAACCTGCTGTCCCATATACGGTTTCAAGCCCTGCGTGATCTGTACGAAGGGCTTGACACCGGAACTTTTTTGTTGCCCTCGTGAAAGGGCGGTGCGGGGAAGGTTCAGGCGTGCGCTGAGCGCAGCTTGATCGAGAAGTCGCGCAGGGCGGCGATGCCGCTCTCTTCCGCGCGACGGCACCAGGCCTGCAGATCGGCAGCCAGTTGCTCACGGGTCGCGTTGGTGCCGGTCCACAAGGCACGCAGCTCTTCGCGCATGGTCACCATCTTGTCCAGCACAGGACTGTGGGCACGCACCTGGGCCAGCTGAAGCTTCACATTGGCGGGCACCTTGTCGTCGTCACGGTGCAGCCAGCGCTGCGCCGCCTTGACCAGCGCAGCATCGGCGCTGCGGGCCTTCAGACCGTCCAGCTCGCGCTGGCAGGCGGCCCGCATTTCACGGGCATAGCCCGCCATGACTTCGTAACGGTTGGCGATGATTGCTTCCAGCGTTTTCTCGTCGGCCACCGGGCGGACGTCGCCATAAGCCAGCTTGGGGGGCGTCTTTTTCACCGTCGCCAGACCCACAGATTTCAGGATGGTGATGTACATCCAGCCAATATCGAACTCGTAGGGCTTCACCGACAGCTTGGCCGACGTCGGGTAGGTGTGGTGGTTGTTGTGCAGTTCTTCGCCACCGATCAGGATGCCCCAGGGGGACACGTTGGTGCTGGCGTCCTGCGCCTCGAAGTTGCGGTAACCCCAGTAGTGACCGAATCCGTTGATGATGCCAGCCGCGGTAACGGGAATCCAGGCCATCTGGATCGCCCAGACCGTCAGGCCCAGGGCTCCGAACAGGGCCACGTCGATGATGAGCATCAGGCTCACACCGAGCTTGCTGTAGCGGGTGTAGACGTTGCGTTCGATCCAGTCGGTCGGCGTGTTGTGCCCGAAGCGCTCCAGGGTTTCCTGGTTGCGCGACTCGGCTCGATAGAGCTCGGCACCCTCCCAGAATACCTTCTTGATACCGAAAATGACCGGGCTGTGCGGATCACCCTCGCGTTCGCACTTGGCATGGTGTTTGCGGTGGATGGCCGTCCACTCCTTGGTGACCATGCCAGTGGTCATCCAGAGCCAGAAACGGAAGAAGTGCGAGGCGATGGGGTGCAGGTCGAGCGCTCGGTGTGCCGAGTGGCGGTGCAGATAGATGGTGACACTGGCGATGGTGATGTGCGTGAGCACCAGAGCCACCAGGATGGCCTGCCACCAGCTGGCGCCGGTGAGGCCCTGGTCCAGGAAGCGGACCAGACCGTCCCACAGAGTGGAAACAACGGTATCGGACGTATTCATTCAGTTCCTAAGCGAGAGAAAATCACCCGGCGTCATGGCCGGGAAAAGGACGAGTCAGACCAACCACCCGTCTGACTGGGCATGCAGTTGCAATTTTACCGGCCGAAGGCCCTTTTCACCAAGAGATCCCGGGGCCCGGAAAGCGCAGAAATGTGGGAATTACTGATGCAGATCAGGGCTTTTGCCGCCTGATCAAGGTCTCTTGCGCCAGATCGCTGCAAAAAAACCGTCGGTCGCATGGCGGTGCGGCCACAGACGCAGGAAGCGGCCGGCCTCCCCTGACACCAGCTTTTCCGCCTGACCCACCTGTGCAGACCCCAGCAGCTCCAGTGCCGGCAACACTTCAAAATCGGCATGCTCCCGCGTGAAGGCTTCGGCCACGGCCTCGTTCTCCTGGGGCAGCAGGCTGCAGGTGGCGAAGACCAGACGACCACCCGGTTTGACCAGCCGGGCGGCACTGGCCAGAATGCGCTGCTGCAGCGCGGCCTGGGCCGCCACCGAATCGGGCGTCTGGCGCCATTTCAGGTCCGGACTTCGCCTCAGCGTACCCAGACCGGAGCAGGGAGCGTCGACCAGCACCCGGTCGATCTTGCCTGCCAGGCGCTTGATGCGCTCATCGCGCTCGTGTGCGATGGCCACCGGGTGCACGTTGGACAGGCCGCTGCGGGCCAGCCGCGGCTTGATGGCATCGAGCCGGTGGGCCGAGGTGTCGAACGCGTAGAGCCGGCCGCTGTTGCGCATGGCCGCACCAATGGCCAGCGTCTTGCCACCGGCGCCGGCGCAGAAATCCACCACCATCTCGCCGCGCTTGGCGTCCAGCAGCAGCGCCAGCAGCTGGGAGCCTTCATCCTGGACCTCGACCTCGCCTGACACAAAGGCCGGCACCTTGGCCAGCGACGGTTTGCCTTGCAGGCGTATGCCCAGCGGCGAATAGGGTGTCGGTTCGGCCTGAAGCCCGGCAGCGCGCAACTGGCCCAGCACCGGCTCGCGCTTGGCTTTCAGGCTGTTGACCCGCAGATCCAGCGGTGCGGGCTGGTTCAGGCTGAAGGCCAGGGCGTCAAACTCGTCCCCCATCTGCTCGTGCAAGGCCTGAGCCAGCCACTCGGGCAAATTGTGCCGATGCGGGGCCAGCAGGTCGGCGTCAGACACCTTGGCACAGGCGTCAAGCCAGTTCTTTTCGGGTTCGCTCAGCGCACTCTTGAGGAAGTCGCGGTCACCGGGAAAACCCAAAATGGCCAGTCGGCGCCATTTCGACCCGCTGCCCGATCGCGCCAGCCATTCCAGCCGAAGGCGTTCGCGCAGCACGGCATACACCGTGTCCGACAGCGTGGCCCGCTCGCGTGGCCCCAGGGACTTGTTCTCGCGGAAATGGCGCGCCACCACGGCGTCGGCCGGGTGATCGAACTTGAACACTTTTTCGATGAGGCTGGTTGATTCGTCCAGCAGGGCTTTGGGATGCATCTTGGTATTGTCCCACCAGCGATAATTGCGGGTTATGTCCGAAATCGCCCAACAGGTGCACCGACGCCGCACCTTTGCCATCATCTCGCACCCCGACGCGGGCAAAACCACGCTGACCGAGAAGCTGCTGCTGTTCTCGGGCGCCATCAACATCGCCGGCTCGGTCAAGGCACGCAAGGCCGCACGCCACGCCACCTCTGACTGGATGGAGATCGAGAAACAGCGCGGCATCTCGGTGGCGTCGTCGGTGATGCAGATGGAATACCGCGACTGCGTCATCAATCTGCTGGACACACCGGGTCACCAGGACTTCTCCGAGGACACCTACCGCGTGCTCACGGCGGTCGATGCGGCCCTGATGGTGATCGACGCGGGCAACGGCGTGGAGCCCCAGACCCGGCGCCTGCTACAGGTCTGCCGGGCACGCAACACGCCCATCCTGACCTTCATCAACAAGATGGACCGCGAGGTCAAGGCCCCATTGGACCTGATGGACGAGATCGAGCGTGAACTGGGCATGACGGTGGTGCCCTTCACCTGGCCGGTGGGCATGGGCAAGACCTTCCGCGGCGTGTACGACCGCCGCGAAGACCAGATGCGTGTGTTCACGCCGGGCGAAGACCGCCGCGGTGGTGACGAAGAGGTGCTGGCAGGTCTGGACAACCCCGAAAGCGAGAAGCGTTTCGGGATGGAATGGACTCAGGCCAAGGACGAGCTGGAACTGGTCGAAGGTGCCTCTCCGGCCTTCGACAAGGACGCCTTCCTCGCCGGTACCCAGACACCCATGCTGTTCGGCTCGGCCGTCAACAACTTCGGGGTGCGCGAGGTGCTCGACGCCCTGGTCGACCTGGCTCCCCCCCCCGGCGACCGTCCCGCCATCCAGCGCGTGGTGCACCCGGAGGAGCCCAAGTTCACCGGCGTGGTGTTCAAGATCCAGGCCAACATGGACCCGGCCCACCGCGACCGGATCGCCTTCGTGCGCGTGGCCAGCGGCCATTTCGAGCGCGGCATGCGGCTGAAGGTGGTGCGCAGCGGCAAGGAGCTGCGGCCAAACACGGTGGTGAGTTTCCTGTCCCAGCGGCGGGAATTGCTGGACGAGGCCTTTGCGGGCGACATCATCGGCATTCCCAACCATGGGGTGCTGCAGCTGGGCGACACCCTGACCGAAGGCGAGAGCCTGCAGTTCACCGGACTGCCCTTCTTCGCCCCGGAAATCATCCGCAGCGTCGAGGTGGCCGATCCGCTCAAGACCAAGCAACTGCGGGCTGGCCTGACCCAGCTGGGCGAGGAAGGTGCGATCCAGGTTTTCCGCCCGGTGGCTGGCACGGTGCTGCTGCTGGGCGCCGTCGGCCAGCTGCAGTTCGAGGTGGTGCAGCACCGTCTGCAGGCCGAATACGGCGTCAAGGCCCGCATCATGCCCAGCAACTACCATGTGGCACGCTGGGTCACCTGCGCGCCCGAAGACGGCGGCGAACAGGAACTCAAGCGCTTCATCGATGCCAACGCCCACCGCGTGGCCATGGACGCCGTGGACGCACCGACGATTCTGCTGGACCACGCGGCGACGCTGCGCGCGGTCGAAGCCAACTGGCCAAAGATCAAGTTCCACGCCATGCGCGAACACGCAGGCCTGGTTTTCCACAAGGGCGTCTGACCTTTTCTTCCTTCATCCCAATGAAGCTCTTTGCTCCCCTGTACGAACGCGCCATGCAATGGGCACGCCACCGCCACGCGCCCTGGTATCTGGGTGGCCTGAGTTTTGCGGAGTCCTCGTTCTTTCCGATCCCGCCGGACGTCATGCTGGCGCCGATGGCGCTGGCGCGGCCGGAACGCGCCTGGCATTACGCGTTGCTGACCACCCTGACATCGGTGGCTGGTGGGCTGCTGGGCTATTTCATCGGACTGCTGGCCTTTGATGCCATCGAGCCCTGGCTGCAAACCAGCCGGTACTGGGGCGCCTACCAGACCGCCACCGATTGGTTTGACCGATGGGGTGTGGTTGCCGTGTTCATTGCCGGTTTCTCGCCCATCCCCTACAAAGTGTTCACCATTGCCGCTGGCGCGCTGTCCATGGCACTGCTGCCCTTCACGCTGGCTTCTCTGGTGGGACGCGGTTCACGCTTCTTTCTGGTGGCCGGACTGATGCGCTGGGGCGGTGCCCGCATGGAAGCCCAGTTGCACAAGCACATCGACCGTCTGGGCTGGGCGTCGGTGGCGCTGGTGGCCGTGGGCGCTCTGGCCTACGTGGGACTCAAGGGCTGACAACCGCGCCCGAGATCAGGCGCTCGACCGCTCGAGGGTAGATCAGGTGTTCCTGGCTGAGCACCCGCTCGGCCAGTGATTCGGGCGTGTCATGGGGCAGCACCGGCACCGCGGCCTGCTCCAGGTATTCGCCGTGGTCCAGTTCGGCCGTGACCCTGTGCACGGTGCAGCCGGCCACCCGGCATCCAGCCTCAATGGCGCGCTGATGGGTGTGCAGGCCCGGAAACGCCGGCAGCAGGCTGGGGTGGATATTGACCAGCCGGCCTTCGTAATGCCCCACGAAACCCGGCGTGAGGATGCGCATGAAGCCGGCCAGCACCACCAGTGCAGGGCGATGGCGATCAATTTCGGCCATCAGGGCGGCATCGAATGCCTCCCTTCCGTTGAAGGCCGTGTGGTCGACCACTCCGGTGGCGATGCCACGCTCGCTGGCCAGCACCAAGCCACCGGCACCGGGCCGGTTGCTGATGACGGCGGCCACACGCGCGCCATGGCGGCGCTCCCATTGACCACGGCGGGCTGCATCGGCGATTGCGGCCATGTTCGAGCCGCTGCCGGAAATCAGGATGACAATGTTCTTTTCGGTCACAACCCGGCAAGTGTAATGAACCACGATTTCCGACAGCGCCCCCTGACCCAGGTCCAGGTCCGCGTCCTCGCCACCCTGATGGAGAAGGCCCGCACCGTCCCTGACAGCTATCCGCTCACCCTCAACAGCCTGCAAAGCGGCTGCAACCAGAAGTCCAGCCGCGATCCGGTGATGAACCTGAGCGAGGCCGACATCAGCGAAGCCATCGACGCCCTGCGCGAGACCAGCCTCGTCATCGAGTCCAGCGGCTCACGCGTGACCCGCTACGAACACAACTTCCAGCGGGCCGCCGGTGTCCCCGAGCAATCGGCCGTGCTGCTGGGTTTGCTGGTGCTGCGCGGACCGCAGACAGCCGGAGAGTTGCGCATCAACGCGGACCGCTGGTACAAGTTTCTGGACATCGCCTCGGTCGAGGCTTTCCTGGAAGAGCTGGCCGATCGCAGCGACGAGAAGGGCGGTCCGCTGGTGGTGTTGCTGCCCAAAGCACCGGGAGCCCGCGAGGCACGCTGGGCCCACCTGCTGTGCGGCGCCGTCGAATGGCCCGATCCAGGCACCTCAAGCCGAGCAGACACGGGCGTCAACATGGAGCTGGCCGAGCGCGTGGCACAACTCGAAGCCCGGGTGGAACAGATGGAGAAGACACTCAGAGAACTGGGAGCCTGACCGGTTCATCGGGTTTGTCGCCGTGTGGACAGCACAAAATCGAACGGTCGTGCGAAACTCCGCCTGATAGGTACCCGGCCTGGACCACAGGCCTGTTGACGGCCACACACGGAGACACGCATGGATCTGGCATTCACGCCCGAAGAACAGGCTTTCCGCGAGGAAATCCGATCCTGGGTCAGGGAGAACCTGCCCGCCGACATCAGCCACAAAGTGCACAACGCGCTGCGCCTGAGCCGTGACGACATGCAACGCTGGGCAAAGATCCTTGGGAAAAAGGGCTGGCTGGGCTATGGCTGGCCCAAGCAGTTCGGTGGCCCGGGCTGGAACGCGGTACAGAAACACCTGTTTGAAGAGGAATGCGCCCTGGCCGGAGCGCCTCGCATCGTGCCCTTCGGCCCGGTCATGGTGGCGCCAGTCATCATGGCCTTCGGCAATGAAGAGCAGCAGAAGCGCTTCCTGCCCGGCATTGCCAGTGGCGAGGTCTGGTGGAGTCAGGGCTACAGCGAGCCGGGCGCCGGCTCCGACCTGGCCTCGCTCAAGACGCGTGCCGAACGCCAGGGCGACAAATACATCGTCAACGGCCAGAAGACCTGGACCACCCTGGGCCAGTACGGTGAATGGATTTTCTGCCTGGTGCGCACCTCGACCGAAGGCAAGCCCCAGACCGGCATCAGCTTTCTGCTGATCGACATGAAGTCACCCGGCGTGACCGTGCGCCCCATCAAGCTGCTGGACGGCGAGTGCGAGGTCAACGAGGTCTGGTTCGACAACGTCGAGGTGCCGGCCGAGAACCTGATTGGCGAAGAGAACAAGGGCTGGACCTACGCCAAGCACCTGCTGGCCCATGAGCGCACCAACATCGCCGACGTCAACCGCGCCAAACGCGAACTCGAACGACTCAAGCGCATTGCCAAGGCCGAGGGTGTGTGGGATGACCTGCGCTTTCGCGACCAGATCGCGCTGCTGGAGGTGGACATCGTGGCGCTGGAAATGCTGGTGCTGCGCGTGCTGTCAGCCGAGCGCTCAGGCAAACAGTCGCTGGACATTGCCGGCCTGCTCAAGATCAAGGGCAGCGAGATCCAGCAGCGCTACAGCGAGCTCATGATGCTGGCCGCCGGGCCCTTCGCCCTGCCCTTCATCGAAGAGGCCATGGAAGCGGGCTGGCAAGGCGACTTCCCGGGTGGCGTGCCAGGCAATGCCCCATTGGCTTCGACCTATTTCAACATGCGCAAGACCACCATTTACGGTGGCTCCAACGAGGTGCAGCGCGGCATCGTGGCGCAGACGGTACTTGGCTGAGCGGTTCGGTCCACGCAGAACACACGGAGACAGACATGGATTTCGATTTTTCCGACGACCAGGAACAGCTGCGCGACGCGGTGCGCAAGTGGGTCGACAAAGGCTATGACTTCGAGCGCCGCCGCGCCATCGTGGCCGCGGGCGGCTTCGACCGCGCCGCCTACGGTGAGCTGGCCGAGCTGGGCCTGACCGGCCTCTATATCACCGAAGACGACGGTGGCCTGGGCATGGGCCCGGTCGAGGGCATGGTGGTGATGGAGGAGCTGGGCCGAGGCATCGTGCTTGAACCGTTGGCCCAGACGCTGATGGCGGGTGCGGTGCTCGGTGGCTATGGCAGCGCCGCACTCAAGGCCGACTGGCTGCCCAGGATCGCCTCAGGCGAAGCGCTGGTGGTACTGGCGCACCAGGAACGCGGCGCTCGCTACCGCCTGGAGGCCAGCAAGACCACCGCCGAAGGCAGCGGCGACGCCTGCCGGCTCACCGGTGTCAAGAGCATCGTGCCGGTGGGTGATCAGGCTGACGCGTTTCTGGTGCCGGCCACGGTTGGTGGCCAGATGGGACTGTATCTGGTGGAGCGCGCGGCGGCCGGCGTGAGCACCCGGGGCTACCTGACCCAGGACGGCAGCCGGGCCGCCGAACTGGTGCTGCAGCAGACGCCCGCCCGCCTGGTCACCACCGATGGCCTGACGGCGCTTGAGCACGCGGTCGACGTCGGGATTGCCGCGACCTGCGCCGAGGCCGTGGGCGTGATGGACAAGACCCTGGCGATCACGGTCGAATACATGAACACCCGCAAGCAGTTTGGCGTGGCCATTGCGAGTTTCCAGGCACTGCGGCATCGGGTGGCCGACATGAAGATGCAGCTGGAGCTGGCGCGATCGATGAGCTACTACGCCAGCCTCAAGCTCAACGCACCAGCGCCGGAGCGCCGCCGGGCCCTGGCCCGCGCCAAGGTGCAGTTGGGCCAGAGCATGCGCTTCCTGGGCCAGCAAGCGGTGCAGCTGCACGGCGGCATCGGCGTGACGGACGAGTACATCGTCAGCCACTACTTCAAGAAGCTGACGCAGATGGAAATGAGCTTTGGCGACACGCTGCACCATCTGGGTGAGGTATCGGCCCGGATGGAGGACACGGCGGGAGTGTTTGCCTGAGGCCCTGTGGTCTATTGAACAACCCATGAGATCGGGAGATTGGCCAGCCTGGTGCCAGTCTCCCGGAAACTGCGGGCCCGCCAGACGCTGCAGACCGGTATTACGCGTGCAGCCGCGACGACTTGGGCAGGTGCGCCATCAGGAATTCCATCTGATCCGCCAGGATGCGGCGGTTGCGCAGAATGAAATCTTCCCAGAGACTGGGCACATAGGGCGCATACAACAAGGGCATGTGGGCCTGCTCAGGTGTGCGGTTGCCCTTGCGGTGGTTGCACGAGCGGCAGGCCGTGACCACGTTCATCCAGACATCCTGACCCCGCTGGCCCAGCGGAATGATGTGCTCCCGGGTCAGGTCATCCTCGTGAAAATGGCCACCGCAGTAGGCGCACAGGCAGCGGTCGCGGGCAAACAGCTTGCTGTTGGTCAGCGACGGGCGCAGGCCGAACGGGTTGATCCGGGGCACTCCTTGCGTGCCGATGATGGAGTTGACCTCGATGATCGACTGGCGCCCGGTGACCGCATTGTGGCCGCCGCGGAATACGGCCACTTGGGCACCCATCTCCCAGCGCACCTCGTCGGCGGCGTAGTGCAGCACCGCCTCTTCCAGGCTGATCCAGGACTGGGGAAGCCCCTGCGCAGACAACTTCAACACCTTCAAGACCCACCTCCACGTTGACGAACAAGCGGACAATCTGTCTGGGGTGCCCACCTTCCGCACACAGGGCGGGGTGGCGCCGCATGTGTCAATATACCGTGCTTCCATGACAGACATCTGACCCGGGCCAATAGCCTGTGCCAGGCACACGTGACCGAGAGGACGCGCCGCCATGGCACGACCATGCCAAGGGGTAACCGACTCCTGCCTTTTCATGAAAATCATCCGAGGTCTCTGGAACCTGCAACAGACCCTGAGTCGCGGCCCGGCCAACGGCTGCGCACTCACCATCGGCAACTTTGATGGCGTGCACCGGGGTCATCAGGCCATGTTGGCCTTGCTGCAGAACGAAGCGCGACACCGCGGTGTGCCCAGCTGCGTGATGACCTTCGAGCCCCATCCGAGGGACTTCTTTGCCGCCTTGCACCGCAAACCCGAACTGGCACCGGCCCGCATTGCCACCCTGCGCGACAAGCTGCAGGAACTCGAACGATGCGGGGTGGACCAGTGCGTGATCCTGCCCTTCAATGAACGGCTGGCAGCGCAGGCACCCGAAGCCTTCATTGACGACATCCTGGTGGGTGCGCTGGGTGTCAAGTATGTGCTGGTGGGCGACGACTTCCGTTTCGGCGCCCGCCGGGCTGGCGACTATGACATGCTGGACTCTGCCGGCCAGCGGCTGGGCTTTGACGTGGCACGCATGCAGAGCTACGAGGTCCATGGCCTGCGGGTGTCCAGTTCGGCGGTGCGGGATGCGCTGGCAGCCGGCGACATGGATCAGGTGGCCGCCCTGCTCGGCCGGCCCTACAGCGTCAGCGGTCACGTGCTGCACGGGCGCAAGCTGGGCCGCCAGCTCTCGGAAAGCGTGCCCGGCGCCGGCGACGGCTTTCGCACCCTCAACCTGCGCTTTTCGCACTGGAAACCGGCGGCCAGTGGCATCTTTGCCGTTCATGTGCACGGACTGCTGCCGGCGGACAGCCCCCCGCTCGAAGGGGTTGCCAACCTGGGGGTACGTCCCTCGCTCGACCCGTCCGACGTCAACGGCGGGCGCGTGCTGCTCGAGACGCATTGCCTGTCCTGGCCGGCCGAGCTGTCATCCAGTCTGCCTGGTGCAGAGGCCTACGGTAAAATCATCCAGGTGGATCTGCTGCACAAACTGCACGACGAACGCAAGTACGCCAGTCTGGAGGCCCTGACGCAGGGCATAGCCCAGGACTGTGAGGACGCACGCGCCTACTTCGCCTCGCTGCACACCCAGACCCGCCGGCAGACCACGCGCGACCGAATTCAGGGCTGAGCGCCCCATCCGGTCGCCGCCCTTTGACAGGCTCAGGGCGAACGGTGGCCCCCTCCCGCCTGCCCTTCTCCCGACCGGGCTGAGCCTGTCGAAGCCCTCTGAGAACCCCCATATGTCCGACAAGAACACCCCCGCCAAGTCCGAGGCAAAGAACGACAGTTCGGGCGGCGCCTACCGCGCCACGCTGAACATGCCCGACACCCCGTTCCCGATGCGAGGTGACCTGCCCAAGCGCGAGCCGGGTTGGGTCAGGGAGTGGAATGACGGCGGCCTCTACAAGCGCCTGCGCGACGCCCGCCACGGTGCCCCCATGTTTGTGCTGCACGATGGCCCGCCCTATGCCAACGGCAAGCTGCACATTGGCCACGCACTGAACAAGGTGCTCAAGGACATGATCGTCAAGAGCCGCCAGCTGGCCGGCTTCGACGCACAGTACATTCCTGGCTGGGACTGCCATGGCTTGCCGATCGAGAACGCCATCGAAAAGCTGCACGGCCGCAACCTCAGCCGCGATGACATGCAGGCCAAGAGCCGTGCCTATGCCACCGAGCAGATCGACCAGCAGCGCGAGGATTTCAAGCGCCTGGGCGTCCTGGGCGACTGGGAGCGCCCGTATCGCACGATGGACCCGGCCAACGAGGCCGGCCAGATCCGCGCCTTCAAGCGCGTTATCGAGCGCGGCTTCGTCTACCGCGGACTCAAACCGGTCTACTGGTGCTTCGACTGCGGTTCCTCGCTGGCCGAGTTCGAGATCGAGTACGCCGACAAACAGAGCGACACGCTGGACGTCGCGTTCGAGTCCGACGATGCGACCGGCCTGGCCAAGGCGTTTGGCCTGGCGGCACTGCCAGCCGGCAAGTCGGCCTTTGCCGTGATCTGGACCACCACCGCCTGGACCATCCCGGCCAACCAGGCGCTCAACGCCCACCCAGAGCTGGAGTACGCGCTGGTGGACACGTCCAGAGGCGTGCTGCTGCTGGCGGAGAGCCTGGTCGAAAAATGCCTGGCGCGCTTCGGTCTGGAGGGCAATGTGATCGCCACTGCCACAGGTGAGGCCCTGCGTGGTCAGGTATTCCGCCATCCGCTGCACGACATCGACAGTGGCAGCGGCAAGTACGCCTACCGCCGAAAGAGCCCGCTCTACCTGGCCGAGTATGTGAGCGACAGCGACGGCACCGGCATCGTGCACTCCGCACCGGCCTACGGTGTGGACGACTTCAACAGTTGCGTGGCGCACGGCCTGGCCTACGACGACATTCTCAACCCGGTGCAGGGCAACGGTGTCTACAACGACGAGCTGCCGCTGTTCGGTGGCCAGCACATCTGGAAGGCCTGCCCGGTCATCATAGACACACTGCGCGAACACGGCCGGCTGATGGCCACCGAGCGCATCACCCACAGCTACCCGCACTGCTGGCGCCACAAGACCCCGGTGATCTACCGCGCCGCCGCCCAGTGGTTCGTGCGCATGGACGAGGGTGAGGGTGTCTTCACCAAGGACAAGGCGCCCAAGACCCTGCGCCAGCTCGCGCTGGATGCGATCGACCACACCAGCTTCTACCCCGAGAACGGCAAGGCCCGCCTGCGCGACATGATCGCCAACCGGCCCGACTGGTGCATCTCGCGCCAGCGTTCATGGGGCGTGCCGGTGCCCTTCTTCCTGGACAAGGACTCGGGTGAGCTGCACCCGCGCACCATGGAGATCCTCGACCAGGCGGCCGACATCGTGGAAAAGGGCGGCATCGAGGCCTGGAGCCGCGCAACCGCCGAAGAGATCCTCGGTGCCGAGGACGCGGCCAGGTACACCAAGAGCACCGATATCCTGGAAGTCTGGTTCGACTCCGGCTCGACCTTCTGGCACGTGCTGCGCGGCAGCCATGCCACCGCCTACCCCAACGGAGCCAGCCACGCCCAGGGCCCCGAGGCCGACCTCTACCTGGAAGGCCACGACCAGCATCGCGGCTGGTTCCACAGCTCGCTTCTGCTGGGTTGCGCCATCTATGATCGCGCGCCCTACCGGGGCCTGCTGACCCACGGCTTCGCCACCGACGGCCAGGGCCGCAAAATGAGCAAGAGCCTGGGCAACACGGTGGAGCCACAGTCGGTGACGACCAAGCTCGGCGCCGAGATCGTGCGGCTGTGGGTGGGCGCCACCGACTACTCGGGCGACCTCAACATCGACGACAAGATCCTGGCCCGCGTGGTGGACGCCTACCGCCGCATCCGCAACACGCTGCGCTTCCTGATGGCCAACACGGTCGACTTCGATCCGTCGAAAGATGCGGTTCCGCTGGAGCAGATGCTGGAGATCGACCGCTACGCCCTGGCCCGCGCCAGCGAGCTGCAGGCCGAGATCCTGAAGCACTTCGACGTCTACGAATTTCACCCGGTGGTCAGCAAGCTGCAGGTGTACTGTTCGGAAGACCTGGGCGCCTTCTACCTGGACGTTCTCAAGGACCGGCTCTACACCACGGCGCCGAAATCACTGGCGCGCCGCAGCGCCCAGACCGCCCTGCACCAGATCACCCACGCCATGCTGCGATGGATGGCGCCCATCCTCAGCTTTACCGCCGAGGAGGCCTGGGCGGTGTTCGCCAGGGAACAGACAAAGGGCTCGATCTTCTTCGAGACCTTCAGTGCCCTGCCCTCGGCCAATGAAGCGCTGCTGGCCAAGTGGTCCCGCATCCGCGCCATCCGCGACGCGGCCAACAAGGCCATCGAAGACCTGCGCGCCGAAGGCCAGGTGGGCGCCTCCCTGCAGGCCACGCTGACCATAACGGCCGGCGCCGACGACGCCGCCCTGCTGCGTTCGCTGGGTTCTGACCTGAAGTACGTGACCATCACCTCGGCCGTGACCGTGGCCGATGGCCCCGAACTCGCCGTGCAGGTGACGCCCAGCACCGCAACCAAATGCGAGCGCTGCTGGCACTACGCCGACGACGTGGGCAGCCATGCCGATCACCCGACGCTGTGCGGTCGCTGCGTGGCCAACCTGGCCGAGGCCGCAGGCTCCGGCGCAGGTGACACCAGGACGGTGGCCTGATGGCGGGCAAGAAGGTCTCGATGTGGCACTGGCTGGCACTGGCTGCAGCCATCGTGCTGGTGGATCAGTTGACCAAGTGGTGGATCATCGGCAACTACCGGCTGGGTGACAGCACCTATGTCACCAGCTTCTTCAACATCGTGCGTGCCCACAACACCGGGGCCGCCTTCTCCTTCCTGGCCAACGCCGGGGGCTGGCAGCGCTGGTTCTTCATCGGCCTGAGCGCAGTGGTGGCGGTCTTTGTGCTCTGGATGCTGCGATCGCACGCCAGTCAGAAGCTGTTCTCGTTTGCGCTGGCCTGCATCCTGGCCGGTGCCATCGGCAACAACCTGATCGACCGCGTGGTCCACGGCTATGTGGTGGACTTCCTGGACTTTCACTGGTCTTTCCTGGCCGGCATTTTCCCGGGTGGACATTTCCCGGCCTTCAATGTGGCCGACATGGCCATTACCGCCGGTGCCGTGGCCCTGATCCTGGACGAGATCCTGCGGGTTCGCAAAAGCAGGTGACTCTGTGCTAACCTGCCCGGGATACCTGTTGACGGAGACCCGCCATGCCCGGACTGCTGCCCCACATCGACCCTGACGGCCTGCTGGAGTTTTCGGTCGTCTACACCGACCGCGCGCTCAACCACATGTCCAAGCGCTTTCAGGGCGTGATGACCGATATCTCGGCCATGCTCAAGCGCGTCTATGGCGCCCACTCGGCCGTGCTGGTGCCCGGCAGTGGCACCTTCGGCATGGAGTCGGTGGCACGCCAGTTTGCGCACGGCCAACATGTCATGGTGATCCGCAATGGCTGGTTCAGCTACCGCTGGACACAGATCTTTGACATGGGGTCCATCCCGGCCAGCCACACCGTGCTCAAGGCCCGGCAGACCGGCAGCGGTGCCCAGGCGCCCTGGACGCCCTGTCCCATCGAAGAGGTCAAGGCGGCCATTGCAAAAGAGAAGCCCGCTCTGGTGTTTGCGCCACATGTGGAAACGGCAGCCGGCATGATCCTGCCCGACGATTACCTGCAGGCGGTGGCCGATGCGGTGCACGCCGTGGGTGGCCTGTTCGTGCTGGACTGTATTGCCTCCGGTGCCATGTGGGTGGATATGCAGGCCACCGGTGTGGACATCCTGATCTCGGCGCCGCAGAAGGGCTGGAGCAGCTCGCCGTGCTGTGCCATGGTGATGCTCAGCGAACGTGCCCGCGCGGCCATCGACGCCACCCAGAGCACCACCTTTGCCATGGACCTGAAGAAATGGCTGCAGATCATGGAGACCTACGAAGGGGGTGGTCATGCCTACCACACCACCCTGCCGACCGATGCGCTGCAGCGCCTGCGTGACACCATGGCAGAAACCGAGGCATACGGCTATGCCAGGGTGCGCGACGAACAGGTGGCTCTGGGGCGTTCGGTGCGTGCGTTGCTGGAGCAGCACGGTTTTCCGAGCGTGGCCGCACCGGGCTTCCAGGCGCCGGGCGTGGTGGTCAGCTACACCACCGACCCTGATGTCCAGAACAGCAAGAAATTTCTGGCAGCAGGCCTGCAGACCGCCGCGGGCGTGCCGCTGCAGTGCGACGAAGGTGCCGACTTCAAGACCTTCCGCATCGGCCTGTTCGGCCTGGACAAGTGGCACGATGTGGGCGCTACCGTGAAGCACCTGGAGCAGGCCTTGCGCTCGGTCGCCCCGGGTCAGACTGCCACGGCATAGATCGGTTCGGTCGTCTTACAGACCGATACCTCCTTTGCAGCGGGTTTGCCTTCGAGCGGGAACAACCGCCCTCCGAAGTCCTCCCACAGACTGTTGCTCATCCGGAGCGACAGTCTGTTCAACATGCAAGGAGGTTTCATGAAACACACCGCACGAATGCTGGCCGTGGCCGCGGCATCCCTCACCGCGCTGGGCGCGCACGCACAAGGTGTATACGGTGAGCTGGGGTACAGCGCACTGGAATACCAGGAAAACAGCGCCGCGTTCCGCAGCACCGTCAAGCCGGGCATGGTCCGCGGCATTGTCGGCTACGAGCTCTCACCCAACCTGGCGGCCGAGGCCATGCTGGGCCTGGGCATGGGTTCCGACGATGTCCGTGTCGGTGGCGTGACGGTGAAGGGCAAGGTCGACAACATGGTCGGTGCCTTCATCAAGCCCAAAGTCAGGATCGGTGAATCGTTCGAGCTGTTCGGACGCCTCGGCGCCACCAACACCAAGGTCAGCGCCAGCAGCGGTGGCTTCAGCGTGTCGGACCGGGGCACCGGTCTGGCCTACGGCGGGGGCGCCAGCTACGCATTCACGCCCCGGCTGTCGCTGAACGCCGACTACATGAACTACTACGACCGCAAGGGCGTGAAGGTCGACGGCGTCACCGTGGGCATGGGTTTCCGCTTCTGATCAAGACACTCGTCTGATCGGGCCGCACCTTCACATGGTGCGGCCTTTTTTTTGTTCAGGGCAGAAGGATGGTGCAACCGGTGGTGGCCCGGGCTTCCAGGCTCTCGTGCGCCTTTCGCACATCGGCCAGGGCGAAGCGCTGATCGATGCGGATATTCACCTGTCCACTGCCCACCACATCGAACAGGTCGTTGGCCATGGCCTGGGTGCGTTCGCGGCTGCTGATGTGGGTGAACAGGGTCTGGCGGGTCACATAGAGCGAGCCCTTGGGACCCAGGATGCCCGGGGCAAACGGTGCCACGGGACCGCTGGCGTTGCCGAAGCTGACCATCAGGCCAAAGGGACGCAGGCAGTCGAGCGAGCCTTCCCAGGTGTCCTTGCCGACCGAGTCGTAGACCACCTTGACGCCCTGACCACCGGTGATTTCCTTGACTCGTTCGGTGAAGTTTTCAGTCCGGTAATTGATGGTGAATTCGGCACCGTGCTCGCCGGCCAGTGCGCACTTGTCGTCCGAGCCGGCGGTGCCGATCAGGCGCAGGCCCAGTGCCTTGGCCCACTGGCAGGCGATCAGGCCCACACCCCCGGCGGCGGCGTGGAACAGGACGAAGTCGCCCGGTTCCAGGCCCTCGACCGGCTTGCAGCGCTTGAGCAGGTATTGCGCGGTCAGGCCCTTGAGCATCATGGCCGCACCGGTCTCGAAATCGATGGCGTCGGGCAACTGACAGACGTTCATGGCGGGCATCACGCGCACCTCGCTGTAGCTGCCCGGCGGGTTGGCGGCATAGGCCGCGCGGTCGCCCACCTTGAGGTGAGTGACGCCCTCACCCACCGCCTCGATCACGCCAGCGCCTTCCATGCCGAGCGACAAAGGCATGGGCAGGGCATACAGGCCGCTGCGCTGATAGACGTCGATGAAGTTCAGGCCGATGGCATGGTGGCGGATGCGTACCTGGCCCGGGCCCGGCTCCCCGACCTCGACCGTATCGAGCACGAGCTGTTCGGGTCCGCCATTGGCGTGGATGCGCACGGTGCGGCTGCTGATGGTCATTGGGGTCTCCTCATGAAAGGTTGGCGGTCCGGACTGGACACGGACTCAGGCTTCAGGTCGTTGATGCTGCCATGAAACGGCGGTTTCGCGTGCGCGACAGCCACTTGATCCTCACTTGCCGCAGGGCATGTCCGGGTTGCTACAGTGCAGCCATGCCAGACAACACCACCCACCGCCTGACGATGGGCACCGCTGCCCTGCTCGTCATACCGCCATTGATGTGGGCCGGCAATGCGGTGGTGGGCCGGATGATGCAGGGCGTGGTACCTCCGGTGACGCTGAACCTGCTGCGCTGGGTACTGGCCTTTGCCATCGTTCTGCCCCTGGCCGGCTGGGTGCTGCGGCGGGGCAGCGGCCTGTGGCCGCAGTGGCGGCGTTTTGCGCTGCTGGGTCTGTTGGGTGTGGGGCTGTACAACGCGCTGCAGTACATGGCGCTCAAGACATCCACGCCCATCAATGTGACACTGGTGGCCGCCAGCACACCGGTCTGGATGCTGCTCGTGGGCCGGCTGTTCTTCGGTGCCGGCGTATCGCGCCGGGCTGCAATGGGCGCCCTTCTGTCGCTGACCGGTGTGGCCGTTGTGCTCACCCGGGGCGAGCTGACCGCCCTCGCCAGCGTGCAGCTGGTGCCGGGTGACGCCTGGATGCTGCTGGCCTCCATTGTCTGGGCCTGGTACAGCTGGTTGCTGGTGCGTCCGCCCGCAGGCGGTTATCCACCCCACATCCGTACCGATTGGGCAGCCTTCCTGCTGGGCCAGATGGTGTTCGGTCTGGGCTGGTCGGCGCTGATGACCGGCGGCGAATGGTTGCTGCCGGGTCAGGCCGGCGATGCGGCTGCCACCATCCAGTGGGGCTGGCCACTGGTGGCGGCACTCATGTACGTGGCCATCGGTCCGTCGGTGCTGGCCTACCGCTGCTGGGGAGCTGGAGTAGCCAGGGTCGGGCCGACGGTGGCCGGGTTCTTCTCCAACCTGACGCCACTGTTTGCAGCGCTCATGTCGGCGCTGCTGCTGGGAGAGGCGCCGCGCGCGTACCACGCGGCCGGCTTCGTGCTGATCGTCGGCGGCATTCTGGTGTCGTCAGGCCGCCGACAGTGAGGTCATCGCGCACACCTGGAGACCTGGATGAGCAACCCCATGACCGACCTCGATGCCAGCGCCCTGTCGCAGGCCATCCATGCACGCACGATCTCCTGTGTCGAGGTCATGCAGGCCTGCCTGGACCGCATCGACCGGCTGAACCCCGCACTCAACGCCATCGTCAGCCGCCGGCCAGCATCCGACCTGCTGACCGAAGCCGCGCGGTGCGACGCCGAGCTGGACGCCGGCCAGTCGCGCGGCTGGCTGCACGGCATGCCACATGCCATCAAGGACACGTCGGCGACCGAGGGCCTGCCCACCACCTACGGCTGCCGCTTGCTGGCGGGCAACAGCGCGCGCAGCGACAGCATCATGGCCGCCCGCATCAAGGCCGCCGGTGCCATCGTCATCGGAAAGACCAACGTGCCCGAGTTCGGCCTGGGCTCACACACCTTCAATGAGCTGTTCGGCCTGACCCGCAACGCCTGGGACCCGTCCGTCAGCGCCGGTGGCAGCAGCGGCGGCGCCTGCGCCGCCCTTGCCGCGCAACTGCTGCCGGTGGCGGACGGCTCGGACTTCATGGGCTCGCTGCGCAACCCGGCCGCCTGGCACAACCTGTTCGGCTTGCGCCCCAGCCAGGGCCTGGTGCCCTTCGGACCGGGCCCCGAGGTCTGGATCAGCCAGCTCGGCACCGAAGGCCCGCTGGCCCGCAGCGTGCGCGACCTGACCCGACTGCTGGCCACACAGGCCGGCCACGACGCGCGTGTGCCGCTGTCCTGGTCCGATCCGGTGCTGGGGACACTGGCCGAGCGTCTGCCCTCCGACGCCAGTCCCTTGCAAGGCCTGCGCCTCGGCTGGTGGGGTGACCTGCAGGGCCATCTGGCCACCGAGCCTGGCGTCCTGACGGCCTGCGAATCGGCACTGGCGCGCCTGGCACGCGCTGGTGCGCGCATCGAACCCCTGACGCCCAGGTTCGATCCCGAGGCACTGTGGCAGACCTGGCTGGTCTGGCGGCAAGCGCTGACAGCGCCGCGCGTGGCGGCCGTGCTGGCGTTGCCGGGCGCGCGGGAGAAGCTCAAACCCGAGGCCCTGTGGGAGCACGACCAGGCGCAAGGACTGGGCTTTGCAGCGTTCGAGCGCGCCTGCCAGGCCCGCACCACGTTCCTGCACCAGTTGCTGAGCGCATTCGAGCATCACGACCTGATCGCCCTGCCAGCTGCCCAGTGCTGGCCTTTCCCTGTCGAGCAGCGCTGGCCGCGTGAGGTGGGCGGGCGTGCCATGGACACCTACCACCGCTGGATGGAGTGCACCATTTACGCCACGCTGGCGGGTGCGCCGGCCATCAGTGTGCCGGCGGGCTTCCACGCCAACGGCCGCTGGCCCATGGGCCTGCAGCTGATCGCCCGGCCGAGGCATGATGCGCTGCTGCTGCGCTGGGCGGCCGCGTATGAGACGCTGGTGGGGGATTGGTTGTCCACCCGGCCCCTGCTGGCTCAGTAGCCAACCCGCCGGGACCAAAGACCTACGACCCGATCAATACGTCCCCGGATACAGCCCACCATCGGGCAGGATGTTCTGCCCGTTGATGTAGCCCGCGTGGACGCTGCACAGGAAGGCGCAGATGGCGCCGAACTCCTGCGGGCTGCCGAAGCGCCGGGCCGGGATCTGGCCCATCTGGCTGGCCCGGATGTCATCCAGAGCCTTGCCGGTCTTGCTGGCGGCGCTGGCCAGGGTGGCCTGCAGGCGATCGGTGTCGAACTTGCCGGGCAGCAGGTTGTTGAGCGTCACGCCCCGGCCAGCGATGCTGCTGCGTGCGACGCCGGCCACAAATCCCGTCAGCCCGCTGCGCGCGCCGTTGGACAGGCCCAGAATGTCGATGGGCGCCTTGACCGCGCTGCTGGTGATGTTGACGATGCGGCCGAAACCGCGTTCGGCCATGCCATCGACCGTGGCCTTGATGAGTTCGATGGGGGTGAGCATGTTGGCGTCGACCGCCTTGATCCAGGCTTCGCGGTCCCAGTCGCGGAAGTCGCCCGGCGGCGGGCCGCCGGCGTTGGTGACCACGATGTCGAAGGCGGTGCCCGGCCCGCCCGGGGCAGCCAACGCGGCCGCACGGCCCTCGGGCGTGGTGATGTCGGCGGCGACCGCCAGCACCTGCACGCCCGGCACCTCGCCGCGGATGCGCTCGGCCGAAGCCTTGAGCGCATCGGCCCCGCGAGCCACCATGACCAGGTTCACGCCCTCGGCGGCCAGGGCCTGGGCGCAGCCCAGACCCAGTCCCTTGCTGGCACCACAGACCAGCGCCCACTTGCCTTTGATACCCAGATCCATCTGCTGTCTCCTTGAAATCGGTTGAATGACCCTAACGCTCACCGGCAGCACCGGCCCGTGTGACCAGAAATACCCCTGCCACCACCAGCACGGTGCCGGCGAGAATCCAGGCATTGAATGGTTCGTCGAGAATCAGCACACCCATGGCGATGGTGGACATCGGACCGATCATGCCGGTCTGCGCCGCCAGCCCGGCACCGATGCGCTCGATGGCCATCATGACCATGATGACGGGCGCGAAGGTGCACAGCGTCGCATTGAGGACCGACAGCCAGATGACCTCGGGCGCCACAAGGGCGGCCTCCAGGGGGCGCAACACCACGAACTGGATCAGGCAAAGGGCGCAGGCCACACTGGTGGCCAGCCCTACCAGGCGCATGGCACCCAGGCGTTTGACCAGCTCGCCGCTGTAGACCAGATAGATCGCGTAGCTGACCGCGCTGCCAAACACCAGGGCGGCACCCAGCACGGCGTTCGGGCCGGCGAAATCGGCCTCGTGACCGAACACCAGCAGCACGCCAGCGTAGCTGACCGCCATGGCCAGCGCCTGCAGTCCGGTGATGGCACGGCGGTAGATGACCCATCCCAATATCAACACCAGCGTGGGGTTCAGGTACAGGATCAGCCGTTCCAGGCTGGCGCTGATGTACTCCAACCCCCAGAAGTCCAGAAAACTCGCCAGGTAGTAACCGGTCACACCCAGCCCCACAATGCCCAGCCAGTCTCGCCCGGAAAGGGGGACCGGACGGACACCGCCGCGCGGCCGGCTCGCCCACCAGGCCAGACCGATGAACAACGGCAAGGCGAACAGCATGCGGTACATGATGAGCGTGACGGCGTCGACGTCGTGACGGTAGGCCAGCTTGACGATGATGGCCTTGCCGCTGAAAGCGATCGAGCCTGCCGATGCCAGCAGCAGTCCGGTGAGAAGGTGGGGGTGGGGCGATGCGGACGGGGCCTGGGGCGCGGTCATCGGGCGATTATCCCGGGACCGGCGAGGCTGTGCTGTCGCATCTGGTCATGGCAGCCGTCGTCACTGATGCATGCGCTTCATCCGCCCCTGGGAACAGACAGGCGCTCGGCATCAAGAATGCGATAGACGCGTCCCTGCCGGTCCAGCGGCTCAATCAATCCTTCGCGCTGGAAGGCGTTGAGGGTCCGGCTGACCGTCTCGAGCTTGAGGTCAAGCATGGCGCCCATGTCTTCGCGCGAGAACAGGGTGCTGACGCCAGCATCGTGTTCAGATCGCATCTTGAGGATCAGGCCGGCCACCCGCTGTCGCGCGTTGCCGAAGTTCAGGTCGGCCAGCCAGTCATCGGCTTCCTTCAGACTGCGGTGCCACTTCTCGAGCAGGCGCTGGTGCAGCCGCGGCGTCTCGCGGTTCAGGCGCTGGATCACCTGCAGCGGCAGGCGGCAGACCTTGATGGGCGTGAGGGCGATGGCGTCGGATTCGTAGGTCGGCCCCATCAGCGCCTCCAGGCCGATGACGTCACCGGCACGCAGCACACGGACAATGCGCTGGCGGCCGTCGATGGTGTTGCGCACCAGCTTGACCAGACCGACACGCAAGGTGTAAAGGGAGGTCGCTGTCTCACCCAGACGGACCACGGGCTGTCCGGCCATGATCTCCAGGTCGTCGATCGGGGCATGGATGAGCTTGAAGTCGTCTTCGTGCAGGTCGGCGAAGAGCACCATGTCCCGAATGCCGCAATTGCGGCAGTCGGCGGTGCCCCGCCAGGCCGACTCGGTCTTGATGGGGATCATGCGCAACGCAGCATAGGTATCCAGATCACGCCACTATACGACGAGCGCATGCGCCGGGATCCGCAATGGAGGATCAGGTGGTCGGCGGGGTGCATGCCATGACCTCCTCGATGGTGGTCAACCCTTCGGCCACGCGCGCCGCGCCCGCCAGTCGCAGTGGCCGCATGCCATCGGCCACGGCCTGCTTGCGCAGCACCTCCAGTCGGGGTTCGCGGCTGACCTTGTCCTTGAAGGCCTCGGTGACCGTCAGCAACTCATAGAGTCCGGTGCGTCCGCGAAAGCCCGTCATGCGGCAGTCGATGCAGCCGACCGGCTGGTAGGGTCGATAGCGGCCGCTGATCTGCCACGGCTTGACCATGTCGGCCAGGCGCTCGCGCGAGTTCTCGGCCGCGGCGTCGTCCTCCCGTTGCCGGCAGGCCGGACACAGGGTGCGCACCAGGCGTTGCGCCAGCACGCCCAGCACGGTGGCATTGATCAGGTAAGGTGCAATGCCCAGTTCCATCAGGCGCATGATGGCCGACGGGGCATCGTTGGTGTGCAGGGTGGTGAACACCAGATGGCCGGTGAGCGCGGCCTGCACCGCCATTTCGGCGGTGTTCAGGTCCCGGATCTCGCCCACCATGATGATGTCCGGGTCCTGTCGCATGAGGGCGCGCAGACCCTGCGCAAAGTCCAGGTCCAGGTGCGGTTGCACCTGGGTCTGGTTGAAGGCCGGCTCGATCATCTCGATCGGGTCTTCCACCGTGCTGACATTGACCTCCTCGGTGGCCAGCCGCTTGAGCGTGGCATACAGCGTGGTGGTCTTGCCCGAGCCGGTGGGACCGGTCACCAGCACGATGCCGTGGGGCCGGCGCATCAGCGACTCCCAGCGTTGTGCGTCGTGACCGGAGAATCCCAGGGCGGTCAGGTCCTTGGCGGTGGAATCGGGATCGAAGATGCGCATGACCAGTTTCTCGCCGAAGGCCGTCGGCAGGGTGGACAGGCGCATTTCGACCTCGTCGCCCTTGAGGTCACCGATGCCCGGGCGCAAGGTCTTGATACGTCCGTCCTGGGGCCGACGACGCTCGACCACGTCCATGCGGCCCAGCAGCTTGATGCGCGCGATCATGGCGTTGAGCACGCCCATCGGCAGCTGGTAGACCGGGTGCAGCACACCGTCAATGCGAAAGCGGATCACGCCTTGTTCACGCCGCGGCTCCAGATGGATGTCGCTGGCGCGCTGATCAAAGGCGTATTGCCAGAGCCAGTCGACCACCTGCACCACACCCTGGTCGTTGGCGTCGAGCTGCTTGTTGCTCTTGCCCAGCTCGACCAGCTGTTCAAAGCTGCCAAACCCGGCCGCGCCGCCGGCCTTGCTGGCGGCGCGCACCGACTTGGCCAGGGCGAAGAACTCCGCGGTGTAGCGGCTGATGTCGGCAGGGCTGGCCAGCACCAGGCGCACGTTGCGCCGTGTCTGCCGTTCGACTTCGGGTACCCAGTCGCGCACAAAAGGCTCGGACGTGGCCACCACGACCTCGCCGGGGCCGACCTGCAGGGGCAGCACCTTGTGCCGCTCGGCGTAGGCCGCACTCATGACGTCGGCCACCTTGCCCACGTCCACCTTGAGCGGGTCGATGCGCTGGTACGTCAGCCCGGCGCGCGCGGCCAGCCACTCGGTGAGCATCTCCGCGTCGAGCACATGGCCGTCGGCGGCACGGGCCATGGCCACCACCGCCAGGCGCTGCAACGGGTGCTGGGCACTGTGGGCCGAGGCGCAGCGGGCGACCGTGCGCGTGGCCTCTTCGGCCGAGATCACACCATCGGCCTGCAGCCACTGGACCAGGCGACGCCAGTCCAGCGGCCCGACTTCCGGGCTGTCTTCAGCGGCGGTGGATTTGGGCTTGGTCTTCATGATGCTCAGGATACCGCCTTGAACAGGCGCAGCCACTTGGTGGCGGGCAGGCCCCAGCGGGCCTGGACGGTCTCGGCCCGGGCCAGCAGATCCATGCGGGACGGGTTCTGCGGATTGCGCAGCGCCAGCACGATGGTGTTGCCCTCACGCGTGGGCCGGAACGCCCACACGGCATCCTGGCCAAAGGCATCGACGATGGCCTTCAAGGACTGCTCGAAGCTGGCGTCCCGCCCGAACAGGTTGACCGTCATGGCGCCCTCATCGGTGAGCAAGGCACGCACATCGGCATAGAAGTCGGCGTGATCGAGCACGGGCGCCGCCGCTTCGTGGTCGTACAGGTCCACCTGTACGGCGTCGTATCGTCCCAGATGGTCGGCGCGCCGGACCTCGACGCCGGCATCGGCCAGCAGCACACGAAGCCGGGGCCCGTCAGGCGGCAGCTTGAACCACTGGCGGCAGACGGCCAGCACCTGCGGATTGAGCTCGATGGCCGTGGTGTCCATGCGCAGCTTCTTGAAGCAGAACTTGGTCAGCGCAGCCGACCCCAGGCCCAGTTGCAGGGCCCGGCGCGAAGCCACGGTGTCGGGTTCCAAGAACAGCAGCCAGGCCATCATGCGCTGGACGTACTCCAACTCGATGTCAAAGGGAGCATCGATCAGCATCGACCCCTGTATCCATTCGGTGCCCAGGTGCAGAAAACGCACATCGGCATCCTCCGAGATGGTGACCTCAGGCAGCTGCGATTCGGTCTGGCGCCGGCTGCGGCTCATGGGGCTGCCCGGCAGCAACCGGGTTCGGCAATCAGGCGGGGGCGGCACAGGCGCATGGTTTCTGGCGGTCGGTGGGCAAGTGCCGATTATCGGAGCAGGTCATGGCGCTTCAGCACCTCGGCCCAGGCGCCGCACTTGCGCTCGAACGACCAGCTGGCATTGGCCGGGCTGGTGGATGGCAGCCGGTACACCGGCAGACCCAGACCCCGCGTGTGACGGGCATGGCGGAAGCTCTCACCCCCGTTGTGGGCGATGGCCTGCAGCTGCGGGCAGGTCTGCCGGACACGTTCAAAGTCGTTGAGTTCGGCTGACCGGATGTCAGCGTCCAGGCTGCCCTCGCGTTCGCAGGCCGCGTACACATCCCATATGCCCAGCCCTCGCTCACGCACCGAGGCCAGGCGCGCCGGGTAGTCCATGGCCGGCAATGGCATGCCCCACAAGGCGCCCAGAATTTTCCAGAAATGGTTCTGCGGATGACCGTAGTACTGCTGCGAGCGCAGGGAAGCCACGCCCGGAAAACTGCCCAGCACCAGCAAGCGGGTGTTGACATCGATCACCGGATCCAGACCCTGCAGGCGCTTCATGCGTCTGCCCCGCCCGGCCAAAGGGTTGCCAGGCGCGGCAGCACCGCCAGCGCGTTGGCGGTGGTCTGGCGGGCCACCTCACCCACCGGCAGACCGCGCAGCCCGGCCAGCACTTCACCGATGCGTGGCAGCTCGGCAGGCGTGTTGATGCCCTGCGGTCGCCCCGCCTGGCGCTCGGCGGCCGTGACGTAGAGCCAGTGCGGCGGGATGTCGGGTGCGTCGGTTTCCAGCACCAGCTGCTGCAGGGGCAGCTCGGTGGCCAGCGCGCGCAGCCGGCGCGCGGTCTCGAAGCTCATGGCACCACCGAACCCCAGCCGGAACCCGAGGTCGGTGAACCCGGAGGCCTGCTGCACGCTGCCGCTGAAGGCGTGGGCAATGCCGCCGGACACCGGCAGCTCGCGCAGGTGCCGCAGCAACGCGTCCGCACTCTTGCGCACGTGCAGGATGACCGGCAGGCCATGCCGGCGCGCCAGCCGCAGCTGGGCCCGGTAAAAATGCAACTGCCGCTCGCGCATGGCAGGCTCGCACAGCGCCGGGACAAAAAAATCCAGTCCGATCTCGCCCACCGCCACCAGACGCGGGTCGTCACGGTGGCGGTCCAGCGCCTCGTCCAGCCGATCCAGGTCGTCTTCGACAGCCTGCGGCACATACAGTGGGTGGATGCCCAACGCATACGCATCACCATGGCGATGGGCCAGATGACGCACCGTGTCGAAATTGGCCCGCTCGACGGCCGGCAGGACACACAGCGCCACGCCGCGTGCACGGGCCTGCGCCCGCACGGCGTCCGCGGCGTCCGGACCCGCACCGAACTCGGGAGCATCAAGGTGGCAATGGGTGTCGATCCACATGGGGGTATAAACAGGTCCATGGTGATTGTGCCGCCCCCAGGCACATCCTTGCACTCAGCTGGAGGTAAGCATGTCAGACACATCGACTCCCAGGGCCCTGCGACCGTGGCGCGCCCTGGCCTGGGCCTTGCCCGCGCTGGCGCTGTCGCTGGCCGCCTGCGCCGGCGGCGCCCAGCCAGGCAGCCTGGTGGGCACCGAATGGCGCCTGGTGGAACTGGATGGCCAGGCCCTGCCCGAGCGGCCTGCCGCCACATTGGCCTTCACCGAACCGGGCAAGGTGGCCGGCAGCGGCTCGTGCAACCGCTACTTCGGCAGTGTCAGCGTGTCGGGCGACCGGATCGGCTTCAGCCAGGTGGGTGCCACCAAGATGGCCTGCATGGGTCCGGCCGGCGACCTGGAGCCGCGCTACTTCGCGGCCCTGCAGCAGGCCCAGCGTTATGAACTCAAGGACAGCCAGTTGCTGATCCATGTGCAGGGACAAACAGCACCGCTGCGCTTCGTGCGCACCCAACCCTGACGCAGCCTGGATCAGGTCAACACGCCGCTGCGCAGGTGCAGCACGCGGTTGCAGCGGGCGGCCAGGCTCTCATCGTGGGTCACCACCACAAAGGCCGTGCCCTGGTCGCGTGCCAGCTGAACCATCAGCTCGAACACCCCGTCGGCGGTGCTGCGGTCGAGATTGCCGGTGGGTTCGTCGGCCAGCACACAGGCCGGGCGGGTGACCAGCGCGCGCGCGATCGCCACCCGCTGACGTTCACCCCCGGACAGTTCGGCCGGCCGGTGCCGCAACCGTTCGGCCAGCCCGACGCGAGACAGGGTGTCGGCCGCCTGGGCGCGTGCCTGGGCGCGGTCCATGCGGCGGATCCACAATGGCATGGCCACGTTGTCGACCGCACTGAACTCGGGCAGCAGGTGGTGAAACTGGTAGACAAAGCCCAGGTGCTGGTTGCGCAGGGTGCCCTGACGTGAGGCGCTGAGCTCGCTGATGGTCTCGCCCATCAGCCTGACCTGACCCTGCGACGGGGCGTCCAGCCCACCCAGCAGGTGCAGCAAGGTGCTCTTGCCCGAGCCCGACGCACCGACGATGGCCACCGTCTCACCCCGGCGCACCGCCAGATCCACGCCGCGCAGCACCGTGACGTCAAGCCGCCCCTCGGTGAACCGTTTGGTCAGGCCTTGTGCCTGGATGACCAGTTCACTCATACCTGAGTGCCTCCGCAGGATTGACCCGGCTGGCGCGCCAGCTCGGGTAGATGGTGGCCACAAAGGAGAGGGCCAGAGAAATCAGGGCAATGGGCAGGATGTCGCTGCGCTGCGGGTCGCTGGGCATGCGGTTGATCAGGTAGATGTCCTGCGGAAGGAAACTGGCGCCAAGAGCCCTCTCGAGCGCCGGCACGATGCTGTCGATGTTGAAGGCCACGCCCAGACCCAGCAACAGGCCCAGGCCGGTGCCGATCACACCCACCATTGCGCCCTGCACCATGAACACACCCATGATGCTGCCCGGGCTCGCGCCCAGGGTGCGCAGTATGGCGATGTCGGCGCGCTTGTCGGTGACGGTCATCACCAGCGTGGACACCAGGTTGAAGGCCGCCACCGCCACGATGAGCGTGAGGATGATGAACATCATGCGTTTTTCCAGCTGCACGGCGGCGAACCAGGTGCGGTTCTGGCGCGTCCAGTCACGCACCAGCAGGCCCGGGTCAAGCCGGCCTGCGATGTCGATTGCCACCTCGCGCGCGGTGTGCAAGTCGCGGATCTTCACCCGCACCCCCGTCGGCCCCTCGACGCGGAAAATGCGGGCCGCATCGTCCACATGCATCAGCGCCAGCGCCGAGTCGTACTCGTAGTGGCCGGAATCAAAGATGCCCACCACCGACAGCTGGCGGATGCGTGGCACCACACCAGCCGGTGTGACCTGCCCGCTGGGGGCGATGAGCGTGACGGTGTCGCCGCTGATGACACCCAGACTGCGCGCCAGCTCGCCCCCCAGCACCACCCCAAAAGCCCCGGGCTGCAGACGGGGCAGCACGGTGTCGGCCATGTCAGCCGCCAGGTCGGTCACGGACGGCTCCATTGATGGGTCGATGCCCCGAACCAGTGTTCCCTTCATGTCTTCACCGCGCGCGATCAGCGCCTGCGCACCGACGAAGGGCGCCGCACCGATCACCTCGGGGTGGGCCTGCAAGGTGGCCAGCACACGCGAGAGGTCAGGAACCGCCTCACCCGCCGGCTCGTAGATTTCGATGTGCGAGAGCACGCCCAGCATGCGGTCACGCACTTCCTTCTGGAAGCCGTTCATCACCGACAGCACAATGATGAGTGCGGCCACGCCCAGGGCGATGCCCAGCATGGACACGCCCGAAATGAATGAGATGAAGCCGTTGCGGCGGGTGGCTCGACCGGCGCGGGTGTAGCGCCAGCCCAGGATGAGTTCGTAGGGGGTTTGCATCAGGCAGTCAGGTCATGGCACCTTCATCGGGTGCCCCGGTCAGAGACACGGGATCGGCGCCGGGTTCCGTCCAGCATTGTGGCATCCCCGACAATGGCCCCATGCGCCCCCCCGAGATGGCCCCCGACACACCGTTTGCCTTGATCATTCCCTTCGCTGCCGCGTCGGCACCTGGCTGCCAGGCTCTGCTGCCCGGTCTGCAGCTTCCGCATCTGCAGACCCTGCTGTCGCGGCTGGCACCGCAGGCGGCAGATGAAGGCGACGAACACAGCCTGAGCCCACCTCACGAGCGCGCCCTGGCCAAGGCCCGGGGTATTGCGGGCGGCGACGGGCAACTGCCCTGGGCCGCAGCCGACAGCGACCAGCCCGGCACGCCCCAGGCCTGGTTCAGCCCCTGCCATTTCCAGATCGGTATCGACCAGGTGACCCTGCTGCCCGCCCACCAGATCGGGCTGGACGAAACCACCTCGCGCGCCCTGCTGGCCGCGCTGGCACCGCTGTGCCAGGAAGACGGCATGGGGCTGCAGTTCGTGGACAGCGGCCTGTGGCGCGCTTCGGGCGAACCGCTGCGGGGCCTGGCGTGCGCCAGCCTGGATCGGGTCAGCGGCCGGCCGGTGGGTCCCTGGCTCACCGAATCGCCCGGCAATCCGCAAGGCCAGCGCCTGCTGCAGCGCCTGCAAAGCGAGGCCCAGATGCTGTTCTACACGCTGCCCGTCAACGACGCCCGGGAAGCAGCGCGCCTGCTGCCGGTCAACGGCTTCTGGGTGCATGGCGCCGGCGCCTGTGAGGCGGCCGATCCCATTCGACGCGCGGCCCGCTGCCCCGACAGCCTGCGCCAGGCCGCACTGCAGGACGACTGGGCTGCCTGGCAGGCCGCCTGGCAGGCGCTGGATGCCGGCCCGGTGGCCGAACTGCTGCGCGCCGCTGAAACCGGCCACCCCGTGCACCTGACCCTGTGCGGTGAGCGCCACGCGCGCGCCTGGGCCACCCCCGGACCCGGACAGAACGGCGGCCTGTGGCAACGCCTGAGCGCCCGCTGGCGCCGCCCACCGCCCGTTGGTGAGACACTTGCCAGCCTATGAAGATCGTCACCCGAGACATCCCGCCCCGCGCCGCCTGGACGCTGGAACAGAGTGGACTGCACCCCCTGCTGGCGCGCCTGTTCGCCGCGCGCGGCATCCAGCACCCCGATGAACTGGACGACGCCCTGGCGCGCCTGCTGCCACCCACCTCGATGCAAGGCGCCACCGAAGCCGCCCGCGCCCTGGCCGATGCCATGCTGGCAGGCCAGCGTGTGTGTGTCGTGGCCGACTACGACTGCGACGGCGCCACCGCCTGCGCCGTCGCAGTACGCGGCCTGCGCCTGCTGGGTGCGGCCCTGGGATGGGACAAGGTGGAATACCTGGTGCCTGATCGTGTCAACGACGGCTACGGCCTGACACCTGCCATTGCGCGGCGCGTGAAGCAGCGCGGTGCCGACTGGCTGCTCACCGTGGACAACGGCATTGCCAGCGTCGATGGCGTGCGCGTGGCACGTGAACTGGGCCTTCAGGTGCTGGTCACAGACCACCACCTGCCGGCCATGCTGGACGGCGTCGTCACGCTGCCGCATGACTGCCTGATCGTCAACCCCAACCAGCCCGGCTGCGGCTTCGAGAGCAAGAGCATCGCCGGTGTCGGTGTGATGTTCTACGTCCTGCTGGCGTTGCGCGCAGAGCTGCGCGAGCGTGGCGTTTTCGCCTTGCAGACCCAACCGCGGATCGATGCGCTGCTGCCCCTCGTCGCATTGGGCACGGTGGCCGACGTGGTGAAGCTCGACACCAACAACCGCCGCCTGGTCGCCCAGGGCCTCAAGCGGGTGCGGGCCGGCGCCATGCCGCCCGGCATGGCCGCGCTGTTTGCCGCCGCCGGGCGCCAGCCTCAAAAGGCCAGCAGTTTCGACTTCGGCTTTGCCCTGGGCCCTCGACTGAACGCCGCAGGCCGGCTGGCCGACATGACCCTGGGCATCGAATGTCTGCTGACCGACGACCCGGGGCGAGCCAACGAACTGGCCCGCGCACTGGATGGCATCAACCGCGAACGCCGCGCCATCGAAGGCGACATGCGCGAGCAGGCGCTGCTGCTGGCCGAAGAGCTGTTCGACGCGAGCGAGGACCCGCCGCCGGCCATCACCGTGTTCGACCCCGACTTTCACGAAGGCGTGGTTGGCATCGTGGCTTCACGCCTGAAGGACAAGCTGCACCGGCCGACCTTCGTGTTCGCGGCCAGCGGGGCCGAGGGCAGGGAGCACGAACTCAAGGGCTCGGGCCGGTCGATTCCGGGCTTTCACCTGCGCGACGCGCTCGACCTGGTGGCCAAGCGCCACCCGGGTGTGCTGCTGCGCTTCGGGGGCCACGCCATGGCCGCCGGATGCACGATCGAAGAAGAGCACCTGGACACCTTCGAGCAGGCGCTGGCCCAGGTGGCCCACGAGTGGCTGGACGCGGCCACCCTGCAGCGCCGGCTGGAAGCCGATGGCGCGCTGGAACCGCAATACCGCCGACCGGACCTGGTGGATGCGCTGCACGGCCACGTCTGGGGCCAGGGCTTTGCACCGCCGGTGTTCTGCGAAGAAGTACAGATCGTCAGCCAGCGCCTGGTCGCCGAGAAGCACCTGGCCGTCAAGCTCAAGCACCAGGGTGACCCGGTGGACGGCATCTGGTTCGGCCACACCGATCCCCTGCCTGCCAAGGTCAAGATCGCGTTCCGGCTGGATGCGGATGAGTGGCAGGGGCAGCGGCGGGTGCGCTTCCTCATCGAAGCCGCAGAATATTGATCCCTCCAGCTCCGCAGGCGGCACGTAGGGACCGACTCAGCCCATCAGGGCTTCACGCACCGCCGCCAGCTGCCTTCGCGAAACCGCCAGGCGTTCGTCGACGCCGTCCAGACGCACCGTCCAGCCTTCACCCTCGACCGGGTCGCTGTGCTTTTCGACCGCGCGCACGCGGCGGCGCGAGACCAGGGCGTTGCGGTGCACCCGCACGAACAGGTGGCCAAAGCGCTGTTCCAGGTCGTTGAGCGCGCCGTCGTAAATGTGTTCCTTGTCGGTGGTGCGCACCGTGATGTACTTGAGTTCGGCCTTGAGGTAGATGACATCGGCCAGGGCGACCCGCTCGCTGCGTCCGCGTTCCTGGATGATCAGGCTTTCACCGGCGCCCTCGATGATGGCCGGCTCACTGCTGCGCAGTCGCTCGACTTTCTGCAGGGCCCGCAGCAGGCGTTCCAGTCGCACCGGTTTGGTCAGGTAGTCGACCGCTTCGAGCTCGAAGGCCTGTACCGCGTGCTCGGCATGGGCGGTGACGAAGATGATGGCGGGGGGGTCGGGCATGTTGCGCAGCGCGCCGGCCAGGGCCATGCCGTCCACGCCTGGCATGTGCACATCTAGCATGATCACATCCAGCCCGCCACGCTGGATCTGGTCCATGGCCTGCACGGCATTGCCCGCCTCGGCCACGACTTCGACCCGAGGCTCCCGGCAGTCGCCCAGCAGCGTGCGCAGGCGCGAACGCGCCAGTGCCTCATCGTCAACGATCAGTGCCCTCAGAACCATGCCTTGCTCCCATCTCGGATCATGCCGATCCCCGTGTTATACCGGGATTTCCAGGCGAACCTGAAACACCCCGTTGACCAGCGCACTCTGGAACCGGCCCTGAACATCGTGCAGCAGCGTCAGCCGCTGACGCACATTGTCGAGTGCCAGGCCGTGCCCGGGCTTGCCCGTTCCGGCCGGAACGGTGTTGGTGACCTTGATCACCACCACGCTGCCACGCCGCTGGGTGCTGATGCGCACCACCGCCCCTTCCGGGCTGGGTTCCACCCCGTGCTTCACCGCATTTTCCACCAGGGGCTGCAGGATCAGGGGCGGCAGCTTGGCCTTGAAGCTGGCTTCGTCCAGGCTCCACTCCACCTTCAGACGATCGCCGAAACGCACCTGCTCGATGGCCAGGTAGTGTTCAGCCAGCTCCAGCTCCTGCAGCAGAGGCACGGCCTGCTGCGTGTCGGCCAGAGCGTGGCGGAACAGTTCGCTCAGGTCCTCCAGCAGACTCTCGGCCTTGGCCGGCTCGGCGCGCACCAGGGCAATCGCGCTGTTGAGGGTGTTGAACAGGAAGTGCGGCCGGATGCGGGCCTGCAGCTCGGCCAGCTGCGCCGTGGTGCCAGCCGGCTCCCGCGCCTTGAAACGCCAGACCAGCGCAGTCACGAACACCAACGCTGTCAGCGCGCCGGCGGCCGCGCTGGCCAGCCAGGGCGCCGGATCGACCAGGCCCATCCAGGACACCATGGCACAACCGTAGAGGGCCATCAGGGCGCCCAGGCCGATACCGACCGCCCACTGCGCCGGTTCGACCAGCCGATCGAGCGGGCGCTTGACGGCGCACATCACCAGCAGCCAGCCCAGCGTGGCGGGCAGGGCTGCGCCGGTGATCAGCGCCACCGAGCTGAGCCAACCCCATGCGGTGGTGGCACCGAACAGAGCGGCCACAGCCACCACCATCTGCACAAAGACCACTGCCCGCAGCACAACGCCGACCTGACAGGTGTCGAACACCAGGTCGCGCTGGCGCAATGCCGGCATGTCGGTCATGGGCCGTGCGCCAGCGGCGTGCGACAGCTCCTGGAAGCTCGATAAAATCCGGGAATCTTTCATGGGTTTCGTGGGGCCGTCCTGCCGATGACCCTCGCTGGCGCGCACAGCACTCCACGATCCCGGTCACCCTCTCCCGCCCCCGGCGGGCCTCCCCATTCCATCCAGCCGCTGGCAACACCATGTCCACCAATCAGCTCGACAAGAAATCCGAAGCCTGGTCCGCCCTATTCTCGGAGCCCATGAGCGAATTGGTCAAGCGATACACGGCCAGCGTCTTCTTTGACAAGCGACTGTGGCTGGCCGACATCACCGGCAGCCTGGCCCATGCCGAGATGCTGGCTGCCCAGGGCATCATCAGTGCAGCCGATCGGGCCGAGATCGAGCGCGGGATGGCCCAGATCCGCAGCGAGATCGAGGCCGGAACCTTCGAATGGAAGCTGGACCTGGAGGACGTGCACCTGAACATCGAGGCGCGCCTGACCCAGCTGGTGGGCGATGCCGGCAAGCGCCTGCACACCGGCCGCAGCCGCAATGACCAGGTCGCCACCGACGTGCGTCTGTGGCTGCGCGACGAAATCGACCTGATTTCGGATCTGCTGAAGGAATTGCAGGTGGCGCTGGTGGATGTGGCCGAGCAGAACGTCGAGGTCATCCTGCCCGGTTTCACCCACCTGCAGGTCGCCCAGCCGGTGAGCTTTGCGCACCACCTGCTGGCCTATGTGGAGATGTTTGCCCGCGACGCCGAGCGCATGGCCGATGTGCGCAGGCGCACCAACCGGCTACCGCTGGGCTCGGCGGCACTCGCCGGCACCACCTACCCCCTGGACCGCGAGCGTGTGGCGCGCACCCTGGGCATGGTCGATGAGCAAGGCCAACCACAGGTTTGTCAGAACAGCCTTGACGGTGTGAGCGACCGCGACTTCGCGATCGAGTTCACCGCCGCGGCCAGCCTGTGCATGGTGCACATCAGCCGCTTCAGTGAAGAGCTGATCCTGTGGATGAGCCAGAACTTCGGCTTCGTGAAAATCGCCGACCGATTCACCACCGGCTCGTCGATCATGCCGCAGAAGAAGAACCCCGATGTGCCCGAACTGGCCCGCGGCAAGACCGGCCGTGTGGTCGGCCACCTGATGGGCCTGATCACCCTGATGAAGGGCCAGCCCCTGGCCTACAACAAGGACAACCAGGAAGACAAGGAGCCGCTGTTCGACACCGTGGACACGCTCAAGGACACGCTGCGCATCTTCTGCGAGATGGTCGGCGGCCAGCTCAACCCGGCCACCGGCCAGAAGGAAGGCGGCATCACCGTCAACGCCATGGCCATGGAAGCCGCCGCCAACAAGGGCTACGCCACCGCCACCGACCTGGCCGACTATCTTGTCAAGAAGGGACTGCCCTTTCGCGACGCGCACGAAACCGTGGCCCATGCCGTCAAGGCCGCGACCAGCCACAACTGCGATCTGTCGGAACTGCCGCTGGCGGTGCTGCAGGGCTTCCATCCCGGCATCGAAAAGGACGTGTTCGACGTGCTGAGCCTGCGCGGCAGCCTGAACGCCCGCAACACACTGGGAGGCACTGCACCGGCCCAGGTTCGGACCCAGATCGGGCGCCACCGCCAGCGTCTGGCATAAGAAAAGTCCCGCGGCTCAAGAATGCCGTCGGCAGACCGATAGACACGACAAGGGGCACGCTCGCCGGTCAGGCGTGTCCGTGTTGTGAGGAGAACCCATCGTGTCCGCCTACGTCGTCTGGATCGCTGCCGTCCTGGCTTTTGCCTGGCTCTGGTGGGCCTTCCGCAAACGCTCGACACCGGTTCGGGCTGCGAACCACCCCGCCAACCCAGCCGGGTTCGCCACCCGCCAATCATCTGCAGATGCGCTGCTGCGGGCTCGCCCCGGCAGCCGCGACCTGTCGCACCTGGCAGCCGCCGCCGTGACCTGGCAAGCTGCGCAGGCATCAACGCCACCGGCCGAGCTGGCCAGCCTGAACTGGCTGCGTGTCAGCGACCTGGACGCCGGGCGCCGCGAACAGCTGCTCCAGACCATTCGGGGGATTCCCAGGCCGCCCCACTCGCTGCAGCAATTGCTGTCGCCGGAATTTGTCGCCAAAGCCGACTCGACCCAGCTGGCCGATCTGGTCATGGCCGAGCCCCTGATCGCCGCCAAGGTGCTGGGTGCCGTGAACTCCTCCCGGTACGGGCTGGACAAGCCCATCGCGCACCTGGGACAGGCCGTCACTTTCCTGGGCATGAACACGGTGCGCAGCATCTGCCTGCAGTACATGCTGGCCGAGGCATTCAAGCCGGGCCTGGCCTCGGCACAGCAGGCATTCGATGCCATCTGGCGCTGGTGCGGCACAGCCAGTGAGCTGGCGGTCAAGCTGGGCAAGGGAATGAACCTGCCCAACCAGGGCGCTCTGGGCACCCAGGTGGTGCTGGGCTTCGTGGGGCAACTGGCTGTGGCTTCGCTCTTGCCGCCCCAGGCACTGGGGCCCTGGATGGCAGCCGACCGCATTGGCCGCACGCGCATGGAACAGGACATGCTGGGCCTGGGTGCGGGCGAACTGGGACAACTGCTGCTGGGCACCTGGTCCCTGCCGCCCGACCTGGTGGAGGATGTCGGCGACAGCGCGCGCGTGTTGGTGACGCCAGCCAGCCAGATCGACACCACCCGGGCGCCCTGGCTGGGGCTGGCCGCTCTCTGCCACCACCTGGGCGAACACCCGCAAGACGGTCATACGGGCCCGGGCAGCGATCTGCCCGCACGGCTGGCCGGACAGGCGCAGGGTTTCCACCTGGCGGCCTACCTTGGCCACCCCGCCCTGGCCCGGCTGGCTGCGGTGCTGGCCTCCAGCGAGGTTCAAGCCTGCCTGGTACCCGCTGCGCAGGACGAGGCCACCGCTTGACCTGCATCAAGGCGCGCCCGTCAGGTACAGGTATCCTCCGGCCCCATGGAAAACTCTGCCTCCAACACCAGCGCTGTCATGGCGCCCCAGGGCCTGGACTGGACCGATTCGATGAACACAGGCGACGCGCGCATGGATGACACGCACCAGGAGTTCGTCACCCAGCTCAATGAACTGCTGCAAACGCCGCCCGAACGCCAGCTGCCGCTGTACCGGGCATTCATCCAGCACACGGTGGAGCACTTTGCGCAGGAAGAGCGCTGGATGGTGGCCACCGGCTTCTCGGCCGACAACTGCCACGCCAGCCACCACGCCACCATTCTGGAAACCATGCGCGCGGTGGTCGATCATTTCGAGCAGGGCGACACCGACATCATCAACCGCCTGGCCGAAGCCCTGGCCGAGTGGTTCCCTCAGCACGCCGCCAGCATGGACGCCGGCTTGGCCCTGCACCTGAAGGACGTGGGCTTCGACACCCGTACCGAAACCCTGGCCGACCCGGGCAAGGTGCGCCCGGCCTCGATGAGCGGCTGCGGGAGCGTCACCTGCAGCTGATCAGCTGAAGCGGCCCGAAGCTGTGGCACCATGCGCTCCCGAGGGAGCACCGCATGGAACCGCCGTACTACGCCGTCATCTTTTCATCGCAACGCACCGAAGGCGACCAGGGCTACGCTGCCATGGCCGACCAGATGGAGGCCCTGGCCCGCCAGCAGCCGGGCTTCCTGGGTATAGACAGCGCCCGAGGCGCCGACGGCTTTGGCATCACGGTCTCCTACTGGACGTCCGAAGCCGCGATTGCCGCCTGGAAGGCGCATGTGGATCACCAGGCCGCCCGCGAACTCGGGCGCGATCGCTGGTACGCCCATTTCGATGTGCGGGTGGCGCGGGTCGAACGGGCCTATGGTCGCATGGCAGGACATGACGGGTCATGCCCTGCCCGCCCAGTCGAGACCTGTCCGCTCGAGATCCGGGTTGACCGTGAACTGACCCACCCACAGATCCTGGCCCTGCTGCAGGAGCACCTGGCCGGCATGCACGCCGAATCACCCCCGGAGAGCGTGCATGCGCTCGATCTGGACGGACTGCGCCGGCCCGACATCACCTTCCTCACCGCCCGGCGGCGCACGCCTGACGCACGCCCAGGCGACGATGGCGAACTGGTCGCCATGGGCGCTCTCAAGGAACTGGAGCCCACCACCGCCAGCGCGGGCGGCCACGGTGAACTCAAGTCGATGCGCACCAGCGCCCGCCACCTGCGCCAGGGCGCTGCGCAAGCCATCCTGACCGAACTGCTGAACCTGGCCCGTCAGCGCGGCTACGCACGGGTGAGTCTGGAAACCGGCAGCACACCCGCGTTCGAACCCGCCATCGCGATGTACCGGCGGTTCGGGTTTGTGGAATGCGGGCCGTTTGGGGAATACCCGGAAGATCCGTTCAGCCGGTTTCTGACTTTGCCCTTGAACAGACCCTAGGTGGCACGCCTCAGACACTTGCCCGCAACACGGTCTTCAACACCTTCCCATAGTTGTTCTTCGGCAGTGTCTCGACAAACTCATAGCGTTTGGGCCGCTTGAAGCGCGCGATCTGGTCCAGGCAAAAGGCGTCGAGCGACTTGGCGTCCAGCGCCGCACCGGGGCGCGGCACCACGAAGGCCACCACGATTTCGCCCCATTCGGGGTCGGGCGCGCCGACCACCGCGACTTCGGCCACGCCGGGTGCGTGCAGCAGCACCTCTTCGACCTCGCGCGGGTAGATGTTGCTGCCGCCGCTGATGATGAGGTCCTTGCTGCGGTCCTTGAGGGTGAGAAAACCGTCGGCGTCGAGTGCGCCCATGTCACCGGTCCACAGCCAGCCGTCGCGGATGGCGGACCGGGTGGCTTCAGGGTTGCGCCAATAGCCGGCCATGACGCTGTCGCCCTGAATGAGCACCTCGCCCACTTCGCCGAGTGGCAGCGGTTCGCCGCCTGGCCCCGCGACGCGGATGCGCACGGGGGTCTGCGCCACACCGACGGAGGCCATGCGTTCTTCGTGCCGGGGGTGCGCCGTGTCGACCAGGTGGGCTCGGCTGAGGGCGGTGCCGGTCATGGGGCTTTCGCCCTGGCCGTAGATCTGTACGAAGCGTGGACCCATGGTGCGCAGCGCGCGGCGGATGTCGGCGGCGTACATGGGCGCACCGCCGTAGACGATGGTCTTGAAGCTCTGGCCGCACTGCTCGGGCGTGAGGCCCTGCGCCTCGGCTTCGTCCACGATGCGCTTGACGATGGTCGGCGCCGCGAACAGTGAGAGCGGGCCGAAATCGCGGCCCAGCTCGAACAGTTCGGCCGCGTCGAACCCGCCTGAGGCGGGCACGACATGCCGCGCGCCGACCATGAGGTGCGGGATGGCGTAGAGCCCGGCCCCGTGGGACATGGGCGCGGCGTAGGCGATGGCGTCACCTGGATCAACGTGATCGACGTCGATGAAGTAGCCCAGGCCCATGGTGAGCAGGTTGCGGTGGGTGATCATCACGCCCTTGGGCCGACCGGTGGTGCCGCTGGTGTAGAACAGCCAGGCGGTGTCGTCGGGGCCGCGGTCTTCCATGTCGGGCAGGCCCTCCCCCGTGTTGATCCACGCATCGCACCCGGCATTGTCCACATCCATGACACCGTCCAGCCCGGTGAGTTCGGCCGGGTCGGGGACGACGTCGCTTGTCACAAAAGCCCAGCGCGCACCCGCGTTCTCCACAATCCACTGCACTTCCTTGAGGTGCAGCTTGGCATTGACGGGCACCACCACCAGACCGGCCCACCAGGCACCGAACAGCAACTCCAGATAGCGCGGGTGGTTGCGCATGAACAGCACGACCCGGTCGCCCGGCTGAAGCCCGCGGGCACGCAGCCGGGCGCCGATGCACGCGGCGCGCCAGGCCCACTGGGCATGGGTGGCCACTGGCTGGCTGCCGTTGAAGATGGCGGGTCGATCCGGGTGCTCGAGCGCCTTGCGCTGCAGCAGATGGGCGAGGTTCACGACGGTGTCTCCGGTTTCCTGACCGACACGATACAGTCAAGTCATGCCCGTTGCTGTCCCGCCCCTGATCACCGCCCTGCTGGATCCGGCCCGCTACCCGCACCCGGTGGATCGGGTCGAGATGCTGCAGACCCACGGCGCCTGGGTGCTGCTGGCCGGAGATCGCGCCTACAAGATCAAGAAGCCGGTGGCCCTGTCATTCATGGACTTTTCCACTCTGGACAAACGGCGCGCCGCCTGCGAAGCGGAGCTGCGCGTCAACAGCCGTTTTGCACCGCTTGACCCGGCGTCTCGCATCTACCTGGCCGCCCTGCCCATCACCGGCACACCGCAAGCGCCGGTGATCGGCGGTGACCCGGCTCAGGCCATCGAATGGGCGGTGCAGATGCGCCGCTTCCGCGAGGCCGACCGGCTGGACCATGTGGCCGCGCGGGGCGAGCTGACCCCGGCCATGCTGCAAGCCCTGGCGCAACACCTGGCATCTTTTCAGGCCACGGCAACAGTGGCCGGTTCCGGCAGTCCCTGGGGCCGGCCTGATGATGTGGCCGGCTTTGCGCGCGACAACCTGGCCTCGCTGCGCTCGACGCTGACCGATGAGGCCGACCTGCGCACGGTGGCCACGCTGTCCGACTGGACCGAGACGTACATCCGTCATCTGACCCCGCTGCTGCAGCAACGCCGTGCCGAAGGCCGCGTGCGCGAAGGCCATGGCGATCTGCACCTGGCCAACCTGGTGCGGTTGGGCGGGGGGGTGATGGCCTTTGACGCCATCGAATTCAACGACGCGCTGCGCTGGATCGACGTCGCCAGTGACACCGCCTTCACCTGGATGGATCTGTGGCACATCGGCCAGATCGGACTGGCCCATGTGCTGCTGAGTGAATGGCTGGACGTCAGCGGCGATGTGAGCGCGCCGGCCGTGCTGCCCTTCTTTGCGGTCTATCGGGCCCTGGTGCGGGCCAAAGTAGCGGGCATCCGGTGGACCCAGCTGGACGCATCCCCCGAGCAAGCGGCTCTGGCACTGGAGGAGGTGCGCACCTACCTGCAGCTGGCTTCACGTCTGGCCGGGCTGCCCCCCTCCCTGCCCGCGCCCACTCTGGTCATCACCCATGGGCTGTCGGGCAGTGGCAAGACCTGGGCCTCGACCCGTTGGCTGGCGGCACAAGCCGACGGCCGGGCGATCCGCCTTCGCTCGGACGTGGAGCGCAAGCGACTGCACGGGCTGGCGGCGCTGGCGACCAGCGGATCGGGGCTGAACACCGGGCTGTATTCGGCGCAGGCGCATGGTGACACCTACGCCAGCCTGCGCTCGCGCGCCGCCGAACTGCTGGGCCAGGGCTGGCGCGTGATCGTCGATGCCGCCTTTCTGCGCCAGCACGAGCGCCAGGCCTTTGCCGACCTGGCCAGAGCGCAGGGCGTGCCCTTTGCCATCCTGGCCTGCGAAGCGCCGGTGGAGGTGCTGCGCGAGCGCATCCGCGCCCGGCAGGCCGCGGGCAGCGATGCTTCGGAGGCCACCCTGGCGGTGCTGGATCAGCAATTGGGCTGGGCCGAGCCACTGACGAGCACAGAGCGTGCATGCGCATCAAGCCCCGAGAGTTTCGTGTCAGTCCAGTCCTACGCCCCTCACTGACATTGACCGACAAGCAGCAGGCGCGATCGTTCCTACACTGAATCTGTCGCGGCAATGGTGCTGCGGCACATCAACCCAAGGCCCTGTGCCCGCACAGACCTTGGACAGGAGATTGCCATGCTGCATTACGCCGTCGTCTTCTTCGTCGTCGCCCTGATTGCCGCCGTGCTCGGCTTCGGCGGCATCGCCGCCAGCGCGGCCGGAATCGCGAAGGTCTTGTTCTTCGTGTTCCTCGTCATGGCCGCGGTGAGCTTCGTCTTTGGCCTGATCAAGCGCTAGCGGCCCCTTCCCATCACCGCAGAACCAGGCTGTCACACACGGCTTAAGCCGCTTCCTACCCCATTTAGCACAGGAGTATCCACATGAACATCCGAGCCAAAACCACCCTTGAGAATACCCGTGACATGATCGACCAGGGCGAACAGATCGCCCACCAGGTGATCGCCCGCACGGCCAGCCAGGCCGACGAGATGATCGCTGGCGCCAGACAGGTGGCGGACGACGCCGACACCGGTGTGGACCACCTGCGCCAGGGCGTGCAGGGCAGCCTCACCCGCGTGGCCGAACGCGCCGAAGACATGGCACGCACCGGAATTGAGAAGGCGCGTATGGCCGGCTCCGCCGTGGCCAGCAAGGCCAGCGAGGTAAGCACCCAGACGACCCGCTATGTGCGCCGTGAGCCCGCCAAGGCGCTGCTGATGGCCGCGGCGGCCGGCGCTGCCGCGACCCTGGTGGTCAGCTGGGCAACCCGTCGCCGTGCGGACACGCCGGCTCAGCATTGAAAACTGCCACCAGCGCCCGCCCGTGATACACCCTGCCTTCATGGCCGTGACCCGGCAACCCGATCTGGTGCTCGAACATGCCGACGCCTATCTCGGCCTGGCCACCGCCGAGCTCGATGAATGGCATGCGGACTGGAAGCACCGGGCCTCGCTGGGCACCGCCGCGGCCCTGCTGGCCTACCTGGGCCTGGCGCTGGCCGGCGGCGCCGGTCTGGCACTGGCCGTGATTCCGGTCGATGCCATGCCCATGCCCTGGCTGCTGGGCCTGATCCCCGCCATCCCCTGGCTGGGCGCTGCCCTCCTGGCCTGGCGCCTGCGGCACATGAACAAGGTCCGGCCATTCCAGGCGCTGCGCGAGCAGCTTGCACAGGACCTGGCGACACTGCGCATACTGGACAAGGAATGAAGCAGCCAACCCGCACCCGGTCTGACCATCAGCTCTCACCCGCCGAGCGCAAGGCACTGGCCCTGCAGCGTATCGACACCTCGCGGACCCTGCTTATCCGGACCGTGTGGCCCACACCGGCCACGGCCGATCTGCGGCTCAGTGCCGGTCCGTCCGCGGGTGTTGCGCGGCCCATGTCCCTGTTGCTCGGGCACATCGGGCGCAAGGGTCTGAGCAGCCAGACCTGGCGGGTGGCCCGCGGCCTGGTGCAGCGCTGGTGGAAGCGTCAGCCCTGGCACACCAGCGTCGGTCTGGTGGCCGACACCCTCGCACGCGAAGTCCGGCCCGTTGTCCGGCGACACCCCTGGGCCTGTCTGGGGGCGGCCGCTGCCGTGGGGGGAGCCCTGGTACTGGCGCGCCCCTGGCTGCGCGCTGCGCTGCACCAGCAGACACAGAACCTGCGCAACCACGCCGGCCAGATGCTCTGGACACAACTGGCCCAGCCATCGGTTCAGCTGGCACTGGCCGGCGCCCTGAGCGCCTGGATCACCACCGTGGCACGGCAGCACCCACCCGGCACCGGAACAGGTGACCGCCACCACCCGCCCTGAGAACCGCTACTGGATCAGGCCATTGGTCATGGCGTAATAGGTGAGCTCACTGTTGCTGGACAGCTTGAGCTTGTCCAGCACCCGGGTCCGGTAGGTGCTGACCGTCTTCACACTCAGGTGCATGGCCTCGGCCATGTTGCCGATGGTCTCGCCCCTCGCCAGCCGCAGGAACACCTGCAGTTCTCGGTCGGACAGCAGTTCATGGGGCGGACGGTCCAGTCCGCCGGCCACACCTTCGGCAAGCAGCGCAGCCACCGTCTGGCTGATGTACTTGCGCCCCATGGACACGGTGCGTATGGCCAGCACGATTTCCTCCGGCTCGCACTCCTTGTTGAGGTAGCCGCTGGCTCCCAGCCGCAGCAGGTTGGTGGCGTAGTGGGCCTCAGGGAAGCCGCTGAGGATGAGCACCGCCAGCTCCGGAAACCGGGCCTTGATGGCCTTGAGCGCATCCACGCCACTCTGGTCGGGCATGGAGATGTCCATGAGCAGCACATCGACCTCGCCGCTGCGGACCAGTTCCAGCGCCTGCGCTCCGTTGCCAGCCTCGCCCGTCACGCGCAGGTCTACGTGGTCGGCCAGGTACTGCCTCAGTCCTGCCCGTACCACGGCGTGGTCGTCGACGATGCCTATTCGGATCATGGGTTCTCCTGTGTGGTTGTCGATGCCCGCCCTGCGGACCCGGATGCCAATGTAGCGCGGGCCCACGGGCTTGTCCGTCGGACAGGTCCTACACCATGCCGACAACCCGGTGGCGCGATGTCCTACGCAGACACGCAGCCTCGGCCGACATGGAAAAAGCCCCGGCATTTCTACATTGGAGTCACAGCACAGCGATTCCCGTCGCTTCTGTTTCCCGGGCGGACCAGCCGGTTCGTCCATCAACCCAACAGGAGAACCCTCATGAACATCAAACACCGCGCGCACATTGTCATCATCACCAGTGCCATGGCCTTCGCCCTCGCCGCCTGCGGGCAGAAAGAGGAGCCGACCGTGGGGCAGCAGCTTGACAACGCCATCACCAACACCGAACAGGCCATGAGCGAAGCCCGGCAGGATCTGCAGGCGGCGGCCAGCGACCTGCGACGGGACGGCGAGCAAGCCGCACAGTCGGTGGCTGAAAGCGCAAGCGACATGGCCATCACCGCCAAGGTCAAGACCGCCCTGGCCGCCGACGACCAGCTCAGCGCCCTGAGCATCCAGGTCGACACCGTGGACGGCGTGGTGTCGCTGTCGGGCCCGGCACCCAGCGCTGACGCCGTCGAACGCGCCACCGTGCTGGCACGTGCCGTGGACGGCGTGAACGCCGTCGAGAACCGCCTGGTGGTGGAAGGCAAGAGCTGACCGTGACTTCGCAAGCGGTCCGCGACGGCACACCGCCCCGCGGACCGCGGTTTCCTGACCAGATCCCCTCCAACCCGAAAGGAGCCACCATGCTCAAGAACATCGCCCTGGCCACGGCCCTGGCCGTCGGCAGCATCTACCTGACCGGTTGTGCGGTTGCGCGCGACCAGCAGACCGTCGGTGCCTACATCGACGACGCCACCATCACCACCCAGGTACGGGCCCGCTTTGCAGACGACCCGGTCGTCAGCGTCATGGCCATCAAGGTCCAGACCCTCAATGGTGTGGTTCAGCTGTCCGGCTTTGCCAAATCGGAGGCCGAACGCTCGCGGGCACAGACGATTGCCGGCAACGTCAAGGGCGTCACCCGTGTGGCCAACGACATCATCGTGAACTGACGCCATGTCAGACTCGTCCTACAACGGTACCCGTCCAGTGCGGGTATCGTTGCCGGCGTGTAATGAAATGATTCAGGGGCGCCGTCCCCTGCCTGTCAGCCGCCGCTGCGCCATGCCAACCCTCAGAGCTTTCATCGTCGAAGACAATCCGGTCATCCTGGGCAACCTGGTGGCCACGCTCGAGGAGCTGACCAACATCAAGGTGGTCGGTTCGGTTTCAACCGAGGCCGACGCGGTGCGCGAACTGGACGAACACGGCAACGATCTGGACCTGGTGATCGTGGACGTGTTCCTCTCGGGCGGTACCGGCCTGGGGGTACTGGCCGCTGCACAGAAAATGCAGCTGGATGCCCGACGTGTGGTGCTGACCAACTTCGCCACGCCGGAAGTCAGGCGCCGCTGCACCGCGCTGGGCGCGGCCGAGGTTTTCGACAAGTCCAACGAACTGGACGCCCTGATCGACTATTGCGAGAAGCTGGCCGAGGCTTGAGCCGACCCGTCACCCCTGGCCTGCAACGCCAGCCATCCCAGGCCACCTTTCACCAGACGCTGCATGCCCTTGCCCAGCACCCCCCAGCCATCCGCGGCGCCCGTCAACCGCCTGCGCAGCAGCTTCGAGATGGCTGCGCGCGGCCGCTACACCATGCCGATCGTGATTGCCCTCGGGCTGGTCGGCATGGCGGTGAACGAGAGCGCCTACCAGCATTCGCAGAACGCCCTGTCCAGCGACATCGCCCTCACCGATGCCCGTGTCAAGTCCGCTGAAACCCTGCAACTGCTGACCGAGGTCGGACTGTATGCCCGCTCCTACATCCTGACCGCAGAGCCGCAGGAGGCCAGCCGCTACCACGCTGCGGTGCAACAGATGCAGGAGGCCAAGGCCAGCGCGTTTGCGCTGGTGGCCCAGGTGGACACGCAGCGCAGCATTTCGGTGGCACCGATCGAGCGGCTGATCGTCCAGCACGTCCGCGCCACTGACGACTGGATCGCCATGGTCGGGCGCGGCGAGCGCGCGCCGGCCATCGCGGCTGCGGCCGGCAGCGCCAGCCTGGCGCGGCGAGATGCCCTGCGCCAGGCCTTCGCGCAGGTACTGGCCGAGGCAGCAGCGGTCCAGCAGGTGGCCCGTGACAACCTGTACCGTGCCCTCATGCTCAACCGGGTGGCCGTGCACCTGCTGGCGCTGGTCACCATGCTGGGGCTGTTCCTGTTCCAGCGCCAGCTGCGTCGGGGCGATCAGCAAATGGCACAGGAAGGGCAGCGCCTGGCCGAACGGGTGCGCGAGCGGACCGCCGAGCTCACCGAAATGGCGACCCACCTGGTCAACGCCCGTGAAGACGAACGCAACCACATTGCACGCGAACTCCACGATGAACTGGGTGGCCTGCTCACCTCCATGAAGCTGGACTTGGCGCGCTTGCGACGATTGCCTGACCTGCCTCCAAAGGTGACCGAGCGCATGCTGTCGATAGAGACCCGCCTGAACGAGGGCATTGCCCTGAAGCGCCGAATCATCGAAGACCTGCAGCCATCGGCACTCAAGCAGCTGGGTCTGGTGCAGGCACTCGAGATCCTGTGCCGGGAAATGGGCGAGCGTCTGGGCAAGCCGGTGCAAGCTGAGCTCCACGATGTCACGCTGGACAAGTCGGCCGAACTGACGCTCTACCGTATCTGCCAGGAGTCGCTGACCAACATCGGCAAGTACGCCCGGTGCCGTCAGGTCTGGGTCCGGCTGCTGGCCGACAACGACCAGGTGCGCCTGAGTGTGCGTGACGACGGCCAGGGTTTTGATCCGCAACAGGTTTCCCACGGCCGCCATGGCCTGCTGGGCATGCGTGTGCGGGTGGAATCCCATGGCGGCCACCTGTCGGTCGACAGCGCACCCGGTGCGGGCACCACGGTGACCGCCCGGATTCCGATCAGCGCGCCAGGCAACTGAAACCAGACCCGGCAAAATTTCAAACCCAAAAAGCGGTTTTCACAGCAGCCCGGCACCGGGCGCCGCTACCATGGCGCCCATACCCTCCCGGAGACAAGCCCATGACTGTGATCACCAACATCGAAGACCTGCGCATCCTGGCCCAGAAGCGCGTCCCGCGCATGTTCTACGACTATGCCGATTCCGGTTCGTGGACCGAAAGCACCTACCGCGCCAACAATGACGATTTCCAGAAGATCAAACTGCGTCAGCGGGTGGCGGTCAACATGGAGAACCGGTCCACCGCGACCACCATGATCGGCCAGAAGGTGGCCATGCCCGTGGCCATTGCACCCACGGGCCTGACCGGCATGCAGCATGCCGACGGCGAGATCCTGGCCGCGCGGGCGGCGAAGAAGTTCGGTATTCCGTTCACCCTCTCGACCATGAGCATCTGCTCCATCGAGGACGTGGCCAAACACGCCGGTGAAGGTTTCTGGTTCCAGCTCTATGTGATGAAGGACCGCGGTTTCATCGAGCGCCTGATTGACCGCGCCAAGGCGGCCAATTGCGCAGCCCTGGTGCTGACGCTGGACCTCCAGATCCTGGGCCAGCGCCACAAGGACCTGAAGAACGGCCTGTCGGCGCCGCCCAAGCTGACCATCGCCAACATGATCAACATCGCCACCAAGCCGCGCTGGGCCCTGGGCATGCTGGGCACGCCGCGCAGGCAGTTCGGCAACATCGTGGGCCACGTCACCGGTGTGGCCGACATGAGCAGCCTGTCGGCCTGGACGGCCGACCAGTTCGACCCGGCCCTCAACTGGGGCGACGTCGAGTGGATCAAGAACCGCTGGGGCGGCAAGCTCATCCTCAAGGGCATCCAGGACGTCGAGGACGCGAAACTCGCGGTGAAATCCGGCGCCGATGCGCTGATCGTGTCCAACCACGGCGGCCGCCAGCTCGACGGTGCACAGAGCAGCATTGAGTGCCTGCCCACCATCGTCGACGCCGTGGGAGGCCAGATCGAGATCCACATGGATGGCGGCGTCCGCAGCGGTCAGGACGTGCTCAAGGCGCGCGCCCTGGGTGCGCAGGGCACCTACATCGGCCGGCCGTTCCTGTACGGCCTGGGCGCGATGGGCGAGGCCGGCGTCACCAAGTGCCTGCAGATCCTCCACAAAGAGCTGGACCTGACCATGGCCTTCTGCGGCCACACCCAGATCGAGACCGTGGACAAGTCCATCCTGCTGCCGGGCACCTTCCCCGTCGCCGGCTGAGAGAGCCGGTGTTCAGCCAGACCGTGCAGCCGCCAGCTGGCTGAGAACCGGGGACAGGCACGCCCAGTGTCTGGCTTCGGACACAAGGCCGGCCGGCACCATGGCATCCAGCCACTCGTGGCCCATCAAGCGTACCTGCTCAGCCAGCTCGCCCTGTCCCGACTGCGGACTGCCCAGGCCCACGATGGGCAGGCGGTGCTGCACCTGACCGCACACACCCAACAGCCGGTCGAGCAGGTGACGGTTGCGCTCGATGTCGCTGTCCAGCCGGATCACCACAGCGCCGTGGTCGGGCAGAAAGGCATGGGCCACGCCCATGGCCAGACTCTGGCGCGCATGGGCCACCAACCGCAGGCCACCGGGCATGTCGTCATGGGGCAGGTCCAGGTAGTCACTGGCCACGTCAGGCACATCGTCGGCAGCGGCGGCGAATCGGCGGGAAACGATGGGCCGGCGGTAGTGTTCGGCCACCCAGCGCAACAGGTCGAACGAATGACGGCCACGCGCCGACAGCAGCATCACACGCAGGCCGGCGCCACCCGGGCGCGGCATGTCCGGCTGTGGTGGTGCGCACAGCGCGGCCCACACCTGGGCCGGCTCTCCGTCGGCCGCATCACGCCGCTGCCATTGCGCCATGCGCCTGACGCGAGCCGCCATGACAGCGGGCACCTCGTCGCTCTGCACGATGGCTCCGATCCAGGGCCTGAACAGGCGACGCCGCCCCAGGCTCCGGTGCAGCACCTGCAGCCCGTGGTGACGCAAATCGGCTATCACGCGGTCCAGCAACCGGTCGACCGCTGCGGGCGGCCCTTCGGCCCACTGGACGAAATAGCCTGACTTGTGCAGCAAGGCAACGCGGATACCGTCAGGCCCGTTGCGCCGAGCGGCCTGATCGCGGATGCGGCGCATCTCGGCCAGCACCGGCCCTTGCAACCGGCTGATGCTGGTGTAGATGAGTCTGAGCACCGGCTCGTCGGCCGGTGTGCTGTCGCCGTCCGGCCATTCGCTGGGCTGGCTGTCGGTGGTGTCGGGCTCCATGGGAAAATGCAAAACGTGACGACCACCATGTGCTGGTCTGGTCTTTCTCTGTTGTTAGAACTCACCAGCCCCGATTGTCGCCGACACACCTGCCCCGAAGGGTCCGTGACATCCACATTCCTGCCCCGACAAGCACGTCAATGCCAACCTCATACACCATGAACCCAGACACCTCAGCAAGCTCCAGCCCCGGCCGTGGCGTATCCGGGTGGTGGCGTGCCCTGGCGATTTTTCTGCTGATCGTCCTGCTGCTGGCCTGGGCCGCCTCGGCCAGCATGATGACCCAGCTGCAGGCCCAGATCAGCCACCTGCAGGCACGGCTGATCGACGTGCCCCAGGTGCGTCATGTGGCGGTGCTGCTGGATGCCGACCAGAAGCCTGCGATGCTCATCACCCACAACCCCAAGGAAGGCATGCTGCTGGTGCAGCGCCTGAACGAAGTGCGCGAAGGACGGGAAGACAGCATGCAGGTCTGGGCCATCATCGGCGACCAGGCGCCACGCTCGCTCGGCGTCATCGGAAGCAAGTACCAGACCCTGCAGCTGCCGGTGGCCGAAGCCGAGCTGGAGGGCATGACGGAGATCGCCATCAGCGCCGAGAACAAGGGCGGTGTGCCGGCCGGCGCAGGTCCCAGCCTGCCCTGGCTGTTCAAGGGCTGGTGGGTCGTCAAATCGATCTGACGGCCGGTCGCGCCGACAGCTGGCGCCCTGGACCTGACCGGCTGCGGGGTGGCCAGCCCCCTTACGCCACCTACAATGACGGCCCGGGCCGGACCTGCTTCCCGCCTGCATCAGGGAGTTCACAGCGCCTCTTGTGCCGGCCATCGGCACGACAGGCCGCGTCTTCAAGAGAGGCTGCGGTTGACCCGACCCGTTCTTGCCCGTGCGTCCGTGTGGCTTGGCGTGGCATTGGCACTGGCTTTGACTGGCTGGACGCTGGTGCACCACCCCCCCGTGTCTGTGGCCCTGGTGGTGGCGTCGGTCATCCTGTTCGGCCTGGCCTGGCTGGCCGCGCGGCGGCTGGTGCCGGCGAACTGGCTGCCGGTGTGCGTGCCCTTTGCCGTGGCGACCGGCTGGCTCGCCGAGCAACTGGGCACTTCCTTTGGCTGGCTGTTCGGCCGCTACACCTACACCGAGGTGCTCGGACCGAGGCTGCTTGATGTGCCGCTGGTGATACCGCTGATGTGGTTCGCGCTGGCCATGGTGGGCTGGGTGATGGCGCACCTGCTGTTGTGGCGGCGCCCGCCCTCGCCAGAGGGTAGCTGGCCAGCAAGCCTGCTGACCGCCCTGCTGGCCGCCCTGCTGATCACCGCATTCGACCTCGGTGCCGACCCCTACTTTGTCTATGTGCTCAAGGCCTGGGTGATGGAAAAACCCGACGGCGGCTGGTTCGGAGAAACCGTCGAGGGTTTCGTCGGATGGATGCTGGTCTCCTTTGTCATCACACTGGTGTTCGATCGCATGTCCGTTCGCCGTTCACCACAGCCCTCCATCGTGCAGCAGCCCACCGTGGCCGTCGCGCTGTTGCTGGCCATCTACACGAGCGCCATGGTGTTCCAGATGATCTGGGGCGCCACGCTCGCGCTGAAGGTGGTGGCCTTCTTTGCCATGGGCATCCCCTTGCTGGTCGCATGGACAGCCTGGACGCAATGGCGCCGGCAGTTGAAGGTGGTCACCCGATGACGGGCATGCAACCGGACCTGCGTCAGGCGGCCCGAACCGCCGACTCCCTGGCCGATGGCACCGTCGATGCCCTGATGGGTCACCTGCCGCTGGACGCTGCCCTGGTGCACCTGACACAGGCCAACCGCCTGATGGCCGCCTGGCAGAAGAACAGCGACCTGGACCCCGGAAACTGGAACACCGACGGTATCGACGCCGAGGTGCTGGCCGCCATGACGCGCTACGTGACAGCAGCTCGGGCATTGCCCGGATGGGCCGACCCCGTGCTGATCGAAGAGGCCGAGTCGGTGTTCATGGACCATGGTCCGCTGTCCTGCGCCCTGCTGTTCTGCGCCAGCCTGCCGGCCTGCTACCAGATGCCACAGCTGGCCGAGGTGCTGCACCTGTCCGGGCAGCTCGAACAGCACACCGAACACCGCATCCGCCAGACCGCCGCCATGATCTTTCCGGTCATGATGAAGGGCGGACTGGGCACGGCCGAAGGTGGCGGCGTGGCCCAGGTGCTCAAGGTGCGGCTCATCCACGCCACCATCCGGCACCTGATCATGCAGCGACAGGCTGGCGAAGCGGCAGCCCTGAAAGACGAGCGTCACCGCACCTGGTGCCGCCATGCCTGGGACAGCCAACGGCTGGGTGTGCCCTGCAGCCAGCTGGAACTGGCCTTCACGCTGCTGACCTTCCATTGCGTGTTCTTGCAGGCCCTGCGCACGCTCGGCCTGGGCCTGAACCCACGCGAGGAACAAGCCTATCTGCACGCCTGGAACGTGGTCGGTCATGTGCTGGGCGTCGACGACAGCCTCATGGCTCACGACATGGACGCTGCCCTGCAACTGCTTGAACGCCTGGGGAGTTTCCAGGTGGACCTGGCGGGTGCAAGCGACCCGCGCCCGGCACTGGGAGCGGCCCTGGTGGGCGCCCTCTCGCGCAGCATCGGTCTGCCCGTGGTCCGGCACCTGCCTGTACCGATGATCGAGCGTCTGCTCGGACGCACAGCCGCCCGCCGCATTGGCGTCGGCCCCCAGGCCGGGTCAGCGACGCGCGCCCTGTTCGCCGTTGCCATGGCCGTCACGGGCGGCATCGACCGCGTGGGTCGGTGGTTCTCACCGGGCTTCTCCGTCACACGCATGTTCACGAGGGTCATTGGCTACCACATGCTCACCCGCTTCCTGCTCGACCAGACCCGCCCGCTCGCCCTGCCCAAGCACCTGCTGACCCAGATGCACGCCACCGTGAGAAACTGGCACTCCGACACCCTGGCACCCGAATGGCTCAACCGCCTGGAAGACCGCCTGACCACCACCGGCCACTGGCTGGCAACTCCCCCGGCTCACGGGGGGCGCCCATGAACCTGACGTTACTGCGCCACCGCCAGACCCTCGCCCCAAGGCGCGCCCCGGATCCCCGACGCGGCTTCAGCCCATGGATGGCCTGGCTGCTCCTCCTGCTGATGGCCTGTGCCTGGCCTGCCCGGGCCGAGACGGTTCCACCGCCCTATGCCGATGTGACCCTGGGCAGCCGCTACTGGGTGGACCCTGGCGGCACAGCCACCATCGACGACGTGGCTGGTCTGCCGGCGTCCGACCTGGGCACCCTGGACCGCTTTCAAGGATTCGACCTGACAGGCAAGGCCCTGTGGATACAGCCGACGCTGCCGTTGTTGCCCGACGGGCAACGCTGGTACCTGGCCCTGAGCGCATCGGCCTTCGTCAACACCGCCACCTTCTACCAGCGCCAGCCCGACGGCAGCTGGCAGAAACAGGTCGCCGGCGACCACCTGCCGGTGGCACGCTGGACCCACCCGGATCAGACTCCGGTGTTCGGCATTGTTCCTGGCGCCGATGCGCAGGTGTGGCTGCGCCTGAGCAACGCGCCAGCACCCACCAGCCCGCGCCTGCAGTTGCTGGACGAGCGCCAGCTGCAGGCCAAGCGCTACTGGACTTACCTCATGATCGGTGCCTACCTGGGCTTCGGCCTGCTGGTGCTGTTCCTGGGCGGTGTGCACTGGCGTCTCTACCGGGACCGCGCGTTCATCGCCTATTGCGTCTACGTGGCCTGCATGCTGGGCTTCCAGACCGCCTTCACCGGCATCGGTGGCCTTTTCTTCTGGGACCAGAGTCCGCGCTGGAACGACATGGCGCCGGCCCTGTTCATGCTGTGGCTGACCGCTTCGGGCATCTGGTTTGTGCGCGAGGTCTGTGCCCTGTCGCGCTACAGCGTGCGCGTGGACCGGGCGGTGCTGGCCTGGTGCGTGATCGGCCTGCTGTTCCCGCTGCTCTACTTCACGCTGCACAACAGCCTGGCCTTCGCCCTGCTGAACCTCTATGGCCTGCTGTCGGTGCTGCTGAGCATGGCACTGTGCCTGTGGGCCTGGCGACATGGACAGGCCTACGCCGGCTGGCTGTTCCTGGGCTTCCTGCCGGTGCACCTGGGCTACCCGTTCCCGGCGCTGCGCAGCGCTGGCGTGCTGCCCGACAGCTGGGCCACCCAATACGCTGTCATGATCGGCTCTGCCATCGAGATTCCGCTGCTGCTCTACATCTTGCACCGCCGGGCCAAGGACTTCAGCGAACACCGCGCCCGCCTGCGCGCGCTGGAGAGCACCGACCCCCTGACCGGTCTGGCCCTGCTGCCGGTGCTGACCCTGCGCCTGCGCGATGCCCTCGGACGCGCCCGCAATGCCCGACACCAGGTCGGGGTGCTGCTGGTGGAGCTGGCCAACCATGCCGACATCAAGGCCGAATTCGGCCGCGAGGCCGCCGACAAGGCGATGGTCGTGGCGGCAGCCCGGCTCTCGGAGGTGGTGCGCGACCTCGATACCGTCAGCCGCCTGGACGACACCCGCTTTGCCATGCTGGTCGAAGGGCCGCAGCAGACCGAAGAAATCCGCCGCCTGGCACAACATGTGGTGGCCAAGGGGCTGGAGACGGTTCCGATGATCGGCCCATTGGTGAGCCTGAAGCTGCGTGTGGTGACCGCCATGCCGCCCGACGGGGTGATCGACATGGCCAACGACAGCCCGATCGACGAATCCCGTCTGCTGGCCCGCCTGGCCCGGGCGCTCGACCGCAGCGCCGACGACCCCCGCAAGGTGGTCCAGCACCTGCCTCTGGCTTCACGAAGCGACCGCCCCTCGGACGGTTTCTCGGCGCCGCCGGCGGCGGGTTAACGCAGCGCGTATTCGAAGGTGCTGACCACACGCAGCCGCTTGCTGCGTGATCGGCCATCGTCGAAATCGTTGCCGTCGTCGCCGCTGATCCGGATCACGCCCTGGTTGGCGCTGCGCAAGGGTCCCAGGCGTGCACCTGCCTCGGCTGCAAACTTGTCGGCCTGCTCGCGTGCGTTGCGTGTGGCCTCGGCCAGCAGCGGACCCTTGAGTTCGTTGAATCCGCGCAGCTGGTAGCGAGGACCCGCCGGCCCCTCATCCAGACCACCCAGCTGCACCCCTGCCTGGATCAGCGGGTCGACCGCGAGCGCAGCCTGCTCCACCTCGGCCACCCGGGCACTCTTGACCAGCACCTGACCGGTCCCGTTGAACCTCAGCGGCTGGTTGCCCTGACCATATTCCCGGGCATACAGGTCCTGCACCTGCAAGGGCCGGATCTCCAGCTCCTGCTCGGTGAAACCGCGCTCACGCAGAAAGGCCAGCACCCGCTCGCGGTCGGCCGCCAGCGCCTGCTGCACCGACCCGAACTCGGGTCCGGCGCGCCGGAAACCGAGCACCCAGACCGCGTAATCGCTGTCGACCGCCTGCTCTGCCAGCCCCTTGACCGTCACCGACCGGTCGGCGAGCCGGAAACGTTCAAGACCCACACTGACAAAGTGGCCCCCCAGGGCCAGGCCAGCGCCCAGAAGGAGCGCGGCCAGAAGACGGGACAGGTGGGCATTCATCGGTAAGCTCCTGAAAATGGCGACGCAGCCCCACCCGCCAACCGGGAATCAGGTGCCAGCCCAAGGGATGATCGCGACAGCAGCAGCTCGGGCACCACCTTGCCATCGATCACCTGTCGCAGAAACCCGAACCCGTCTGGCTGGCGCAACCAGTGCCGATAAGCTTCGACGCCAAAGGCCATCGGATCCAGGGTGTAGCGCATGTCGTTGATCTCGGCATCGTAGGTGAACCCAGGGCCAGGCATGGCCGCGAACACGGTCTCCAGCGTCGCAGGGTCCATGGTGGCAAACATGGCCACATAGGCCACGTATTCGTGCGCCGAGGTGACCAGCTGCCTGCCGTCCAGGTGACAGCCCACCAGCGCGTGCGCCACTTCGTGTGCCACCACGCTGCGGTAAAGGGCCTCGCTGGTCGGTACCCCAAACCACCGTCCGCGGTCCATGAAGCGCGCCATCTCGAGCACCAGCAGGCGGTGTGTACGGGGCGCGTAACAACCCACCGCATCCCGTCGCAGGTCTTCCGGCATCTCGGGCACCACCTCGATCAGGACCGGTCGCGCCCGCTCCAGCTGCAGCCTGCCAAGAAAACCGAAGGCGTCGCGTGCCCCGGCACAGGCAGGAGCCGCCTCGTCCGGGTGACGTGTCAGCACTGACGCCATGACATTGGCGCAGGGGACCGGTTCACTGCCCGCCCAGGACGCGCCAGGAACCGCCAGACAGCCCCAGACGGCCAGCACACCCAACCCGATTCTTCGCCTCAATTCCGGACTCCCGACCGGCACACGGCGCCGGCCAATCGAAATGTTAATGCAGCTATGCTGTGCGCGTGAGCGCCACCGTCACTCCGAACCGCCGCATCGCCCACCTCGACATGGACGCCTTTTTTGCGTCGGTCGAGCTGCTGCGCTATCCGCAGCTCAAGGGGCTGCCACTGGTGATCGGCGGCGGTCGCCGGCGCGAAGCCGAGATGTTCGATCGATTGCGCCAGGCCTACCCGGATCGCGACTGGGGACCCGACTCGCTGGACCGCGTGCCGGTCGACTTCTTCCCGCGCCTGAAAGACTACGTCGGGCGCGGCGTGGCCACCACGGCCACCTACGCGGCACGGCAGTTCGGCGTCGGCTCCGCCATGGGTCTGATGAAGGCGGCGCGTCTGTGCCCGGACGCCATCCTGCTGCCGGTGGACTTCGACGAGGTCAGGCGCCTGTCGCGCCTGTTCAAGAGCACCATCCAGGAGATCGCGCCGGTCATGCAGGACCGGGGCGTGGACGAGGTCTACATCGACTTCACCGATGTGCCCGGTGGCCAGCGCGAAGGCGGTCGTGTGCTGGCGCGCCTGATCCAGAAATCCATCTTTCAGGCCACCGGTCTGACCTGTTCGATTGGCGTGGCGCCGAACAAGCTGATCGCCAAGATGGCGAGCGAATTCAACAAACCCAACGGCATCAGCATCGTTCACCCCGAAGACCTGCAGACCCTGATCTGGCCCCTGCCCTGCCGAAAGATCAACGGGATCGGCCCCAAGGCCGATGCGAAACTGCAGTCTCATGGCATCCACACCATCGGCGAGCTGGCCGCACGCGAACGCGGATGGCTGGTCGCGCACTTTGGCAAGAGCTACGGCGCCTGGCTGCACGAGGCCGCCTGGGGGCGCGACGACCGACCGGTGGAGACCGAAAGCGAGCCCGTCAGCATGAGCCGCGAGACCACATTCGAGCGCGACCTGCACGCGGCTCGAGACCGGGACGAGCTGGGCGCCATCTTCACCCGGCTGTGCGAGCAGGTCTCGGCCGACCTGCGGCGCAAGGGTTACGCGGGTCGCACCATTGGCATCAAGATCACCTATGACAACTTCGAGAAGGTCACGCGTGACCTGACCATCGAGGAGGCCACCGACGACGCCGCGTCCATCCGGCGCCATGCCGGGCAATGCCTCAAACGGGTGGACCTGAGCCGGCGATTCCGGCTGCTCGGCGTGCGCGTGGGCAAGCTCGTCAAACCCGGGACAGAGGCCCTGCCCGGCGGCCGCTACAGTGAGACCCCGACCGCACCACCCCGCAGCGCACGCGACAGGAGTCCCGATGACCACACCGACCTGCTTTTCCCTGAGCTTGGGTGACGACCACGTCGCCCACTTGGTGCTCAACCGGCCCGAGGCCATGAACACCATGCACCCCACCTTCTGGCGCGAGCTGGACGACCTGCTCACGCAGATTCATCAGGAAGGCAATGCCCGGGCGCTGGTCATCAGCAGCACCGGCAGGCATTTTTCGGCCGGCATGGCGTTGGAAACCTTTGCCGGCGCCATCCAGATGGACGACCAGAGCCCCGAGGGGCGCGCCGCCATCTTCGACCTGCTGACCGACATGCAGGCCACCTTCACAAAGATCGAGAACCTGCGCATCCCGGTGATCTTCGCCATCCAGGGCGGCTGCATCGGTGGCGCCGTGGACATGGTGACCTGTGGCTGCATCCGCTACGCCACGCAGGACGCCTTCTTCTGCATCCAGGAGATCAACATCGGCATGGTGGCCGATGTGGGCACCTTGCAGCGGTTACCGAAGCTGGTGCCGCTGGCGGTGGTCAAGGAACTGGCCTACACCGGCCGGCGCCTGCCGGCCCAGCGCGCCCTCGGCTACGGTCTGGTCAACGAGTTGTTCGACACCCCCGAAGCCATGCTGGCCGCCGCGCTGCAGTGCGCCAAAGAGATCGCCGCCAAGCCACCGATTGCCATCTGGGGCACCAAGCAGGCGGTCAACTATGCGCGAGACCACAGCGTGGAAGACAGCCTGCGCCAGATGGGTTGGCTGCAGGGCGCCATCTGGAGCAACCGGCATGTGGGCGAGTCGATTGCGGCCATGAAAGGCAAGCGACCTGGCGACTTTCCGCCGCTGGCGCCGCTGACGACATTCAATTCGCTGGGCTGAGGCGGCCTCTGGAACTTGCACCGACCACGCTGACAGCGGCTGCCCGACCTAGTTCTGCGTGTAGAGCGATGGCCAGTGCGCCCACGCCAGGTACCAGTCGTCCACCACCACCGCCCCCAGGTACTTCTGTTCGAGCACAGCATTGATATCGGGAAAGCCGAACGCTGCCGCCACGAAGTCGGCGCAATTGGACAGACCCATGCCACTGCCCCCGCGGGTCAGACCGCCCCTGAAAAGGCTTGACAGGTCTCCATTCGTTTTCCGTTCGAGCCAGAGTGCCTGATCAGGTGTGACTGGGTTGGCCACGACCCACCTCACCGCGTTGTCGCCCACCGGAAGAATCTCCAGGTTGATGAACGGGCCGGCGGTGAAACGGATGGCGTTGTTGATGTAGTTGTAGACGATCCTGTCGACTGCAGAGGCTTCCAGACAACAGGAGGCCAGAAGTCCGTGGTAGGCACATGTGACGTTGACACGGCCCGGCTCCTCGCCCACGCGCTCAAATCGAAAGCGATCCCACTTCTCCACCACAGCCTGAATGAAGTGGGGCTTTTCGGTTTCATCGGCGCGTCTGCCTTCCGGATCCAGGTCCGGAACCACGCTTCTCATGATCTTCGCCTGATCACGGGCCAGAAAGACCGCACTGCGCAGGTGCGCCGGATCGGCATCCCATTCGGTCATGTGCGCGTAAATCTGCAGGGACATCAGCGCGCCACCACGAAGGTCGTGCAGCACCTTGGCCAGCGCCTGTTGTGCCCCCCCTGGAGCACTGTGTGCAAGCGAATCGTGCCCCAGCTCCTTGGCCGCTGTGCTCAGCGGTGGGGACAGCAAGGTCAGGACCTTTTCCCTCAGTTCGCCCCAGTCGGGATCGTCCCTCATCCCGATCCACCTCAAGTAGGTGCCTCTCACGAAGTCGTAAAGCAGCCGGATGTATTCCTGATCAACGGTGCTGAGCGCCGACACAGAAATGTCGAAACTCTCCCCTCGGTAGCGCTGCGCGCGCAAATTTCGCAACCCGGACGGCACATGCGATCCAAGGGTCAGGATTTCATTCGCCGGAATGTAGGGCGAAGTGGCCAGATCGGAGGGGCCTGGCAGACAACGGTGCAAATCAGGATCCATATGTGTGTCGAGTCTCGAACAAATCTCGGGACCCGAAAGACCAAGTTGCACGCGGATTGCCCTGCACTTCCCGCCTATGGAACAGCAGACGGCCTCGCAAGAACCTGCCTTGCCTCAGCCCACTGCAGGCGGGTCGCACAAGCCGAGCGGAACCAGTTCAGCGTTGCACCAATGGCGTTCAGCCTCTCAGGCCATCAGTGTCGGACGGGTCTCGCGGAAGTTGTCCGCCTGCTCCACCAGACCGATGGTCTGCCCAAGCTGACGCTCGATCTGGGTCAGTGAAATCACACCCCGCACGCGGGGACCGTGTCCTTGACCGGCCTTCTGCACCACGATCAGGTGCCGCCGCCCCACCTGCTTGAGGGTGTCGATCACCTGGGCCACGTTCGAGTGCGCCAGGTCTTCCAGATCGATGGCATCGAGCACCGACAGGGGCGACATCACGTCGGCCACCGTCAGGTCTTCGTACCGCACGCTGCGGGCGCTGATGATCCTCGTGGGTCGTTCGCCTTCCAGATCGGTCGAGGTGATCAGGCCATCGACACAGGGCATCTCGCTGACGACGAACAGCAGGCGAACACCCTGGTGGATCATCGTCTGGCGAGCCTCGGCCAACCGCATGTCGGGTGCGATGGTGGCCGCGCGCACATGGGTCAGGTCGGTCATGACCGCACGCCCCGGCGAGGCCGGCGTGACGGGCACCCCCGTGGGCGGTTGCGCCTGGGCAATGCAGGTGCCCTCGGGAAATCGGAAGGTGCGCAGGGTGGTGTGTCTCACGGTTCGCTCGCTTTCTGTGGCAGGGGCACGAAGAACAGGCACACCCTCCGGCGCGGACATGGAACACCCCAGACCGGCACAGCGGATGGAGATCAAACGGTAGCACCACGCCGGTGATCCGGCAAGCGATGTTTCACCGACCCACCCGCCACACTGGCGCCGCGTGTCCGGCGGTGCGACACTTGTCCACATGAAGACCATCTACAACCCCTTGCACGCCGCCCATGCCGGACGGCAGGAGATGTTCCGCGGCCGTCTGGTGCCTTGCCACGAGGTGCCCGAGCGCCTGGATTTCGTGCTGGCCGAGCTGCGGCGGCGCCCGATGGGCGAGCTGCTGGAGCCTGCGGTGGACAACAGCGCGCTCGACGCGGCCATCGCACGCGTCCACGACCCCCGGTACACAACGTTCCTGGCCGGTGCCTGGGACGAATGGGTGGCCATGGACCCAGCCAACGCTCAACGCGACGCCTTGCCGTCGGTCTGGCCCCTGCCCGGCCGGCACGCCTTCCGCACCGATGTGCTGCCCGGCAACTTCGCCGCCCGCCTGGGCCTGTTCGGATTTGACTCTGGCACGCCACTGATGGCCGGAACCTGGGCCGCAGCGCGCATGGGTGCCGCCTGTGCCGTCGGCGCGGCGCAGGCCGTGCTGGCCGGCGACCGCGCCGCGTTCGCACTGACCCGGCCGCCCGGTCACCATGCCGGACCGGATTTTTTCGGCGGCTACTGCTTTCTCAACAACGCCGCCATTGCGGCCCAGACCTTGCGCGACGCGGGACACGCCCGGGTTGCCGTGCTGGACATCGATTACCACCACGGCAACGGCACGCAGACCATCTTCTACGAGCGCCCGGACGTGCTCACGGTGTCCATCCACGGTGACCCGCGCACCGAGTACCCGTTCTTCCTGGGCCATGCCGACGAGCGTGGCGCGGGCGAGGGAGAGGGCCGCAACCTGAACCTGCCCCTGCCGCGGGGCACCGATTTCGTCACCTGGTGCGAGGCCTTCGACCACGCGCTGGAAGCGGTGGACGCATTTGACGCGCAGGCACTGGTGGTACCCATGGGACTGGACACCTTCGAAGGCGATCCGATCTCGGGCTTCAGGCTGCGCAGCGAGGATTACGACACCGTCGGCCGCCTGCTCGCAGCAGCCGGCCTGCCGACGGTGTTCACCTTCGAGGGTGGCTATGCAGTGGCCGAGGTGGGCACCAATGCGGTCAACCTGCTCGAAGCGTTCTGCCGCTCCGCCTGATCAGGCGGCCTTCCAGAAAATGTAGTCGGCCTGGTAGTTGACGATCTGCCGGCTGCCCACGTTCGATGCGCCGCAGGCGGTGGCAGGTGCCACGCCGCCCTGGGTCGCCTCCCGCTGGATGTAGGTCACGCCCTGCATGGCACCCATGCCCATGGCCGGGTTGGCCTGCACCAGCTGCAGCGGGATGTTGCCGCTGCCCGCCGGTGCTACGGCCAGCTGTGTGGCGGTCAGCTTCGAGCCGTCCATGCTCTCCCAGGTGGCAGGCGGGCCGTAGTACCGGCCCACCTGCCGGCCGCCGCGGTCCAGCAGACGCGCGTCGGGTCCGGCGAACACCCATTCGAACTGCCCGGCCATATCCTGCTTCGCCCGGCACTCGTAGGTGATCTGGCCCACGCCGACGGTTTCCATCGCCACACGGTGACCGGCTGGCACCTGAACCGGAGCCGGCAGCGCGGACTGGGAGAACGCCTGCTGTGCCGGGGCTCCCATGCCGGAGGCACAGGCGGTCAGGGCGAAGGCGGCCGTGGTGGCCAGGGCGGTCTTGAAGGTCATGGTCTGCTCCTTTCGGTGAGAAAAAATACGAACTCAAGCGCCAAAGGACAGGGCGCCAGGTGGCAGGGCACGGCCCAGTGCACCGGTCAGCACCGTGAAGTGCATGGTTTCGTCTGCAGCCAGCCGGGCTGCCACCTTGGCCAGCTCGCGGTCGCCCATGGCGGGAATCACACTGAGGTAGGCATTGGTCGCGCCCAGCTCCAGGCGGGCCGCCAGGTCCAGCACATCGGCCTGGCTCTTGAGCGACGCCGCGCCCAGGGCCTTGGCGTACTCGTCCAGCGACTTCTCGGCCACCGGCCTGCCACCGAGCTTCTGGATGGTCGCCACAAGTGCATCCCGGTGGGTCTTGTGGTGGCCCTGGAACTGCACCGCCACGTCCAGCACCGGCTTTTGCAGCAGGCCGCTGCCCGCGCCCAGCTGGTAGGCATTGATCGCTTCGTGCTCCAGTCCCAGCGCGACGTTGAGGATGTCGACATCCTTGGACGGGTTGGCGGCGTGGTTGGCCGCCAGGACTTCACGTCCTGCCAGCAGGGCCAGGGCGGCGGCAGACAGGGTGCCGGTACCGCGCAGGAACTGGCGGCGGGCGTCGAGATTGGCATTGGGTTTCATCGTGGTCTCCATGAGTGGGTTGGCTTGGAAGGGGGTTGGGACGGGAAGCCGGTGTGACAGCCGTCACGACGGATACGCGGGTCGCCCGCACAACGGATGCAAAAACCCCTAGGCGCTGCCGGGTTTCCTGGTCTCGCATTCCCATTTGCATCCAACACGAGCCGATCCGCGTATTGGTTGACATGGCGCCAGGCCTGGCGCTTGTCCTCGCCACCGACACAACCACCACCAGCCCAACGAACCACCATGCCTTCCTTTGTCTTTCACCCAAATTTCCGTCCTGCAGATCCGAACCGGCAGCCCCGGGGAAACCCGGTCAAGCACGCGTGCATCACGGCCGCCCTGCTGGCCGGCACCGCCCTCCTGGCACCGGCCCACGCCGACACCGGCAAGCTGCTGCTCACTGGCGGCGTCAGCACCATCGATGGTGCGGCCGGCGGCGGGCTGTCCCCCTGGGCGGTGATCGGCAGCCAGGCCACCGAAGGGCAGATCGGTGTGGCGGCCTATCTCAGCCGCGCGGAAACACGCGACTACGGACTCAGCGCGGCTGGCGCCGTCGTTGGCATTCATGACCGGCTGGAACTCTCGCTGGGCCGCCAGGACTTCGACACCGGTGTCACCGGCACGGCGCTGGGTCTGCCCGGCCTGAACCTGCGACAGACCATCGTGGGCGCCAAGTTGCGCATTGCCGGTGACGCCGTCCTCGACAGCGACCGCCTGATGCCGCAGATCGCCATCGGAGTGCAGCACAAACGGCTTGACGCCAGCGGGCTGGACGCCACCCTCGACGCCCTGGGTGCCAACCGCTCGGGCACCGACCTCTACGTCAGCGCCACCAAGCTGTTCCTGGCCCAGGGCCTGCTGGTCAACGGCACCTTGCGCGCCACCCGCGCCAACCAAGGGGGACTGCTGGGCCACGGCGCCCGGCTGGGAGGTGCCGACAACGGCTACGAGGTGGTCCCCGAGATCTCGGTGGCTTACCTGCTGGCCCGCAACCTCGCGGTCGGCTTCGAGGTGCGGGCCATGCCCGACAAGCTGCGCCGCGCAGGTGCTGCTGCCGGGCTGGGTGACGGACTGCGCTCGGACAGCTGGAAGGACATCTTCGTCGCCTGGGTACCCGCCAGAAACGTGTCGTTGACCGCGGCCTATGTCGATCTGGGTCGGGTCGTGCCCGCCACCACCGCCGGCCGCCGGCAGACCGGCTTCTACCTGTCGGCCCAGTTCGCCTTCTGAGCCACTGGCCCACCGTCCCTCCAGAACACCGAATCACACCACCATGAAACTGCTGATCACCTGCACCTCACTGATCCTGGCCGCCCTGTCCGCCGGCCACGCCCTGGCCCAGCCAGCGGCCCGACCTCCCGTCGCCTCGCCGGCCTCGGCCTTTCCTGTGGCTCCCGCTCCGGGCCTCTACCAGGCCCTGGGCGAACGCCAGGGAATCCGGCTGCTGATGGACGATTTTGCGCGGGGCCTCAAGGCCGATCCACGCATTGGCACCCAGTTCACCGATACCAACCTGGACAACCTGGCTCAGTCGCTGACCGACCAGCTCTGTCAGCTCACCGGCGGCCCCTGCACCTACCAGGGCCCGGACATGCGGACGGCGCACGAGGGCATGGACATCACCCGGGCCGACTTCAATGCCCTGGTCGAGGTGCTGCAGAACAGCATGGCTGCCCGCGGGATACCCTTTGGCAGGCAGAATCAGCTGCTGTCCCTGCTGGCCCCCATGCACCGGGACGTCATCACCGTCCGATAGGAGGCTTCCCCATGCGCATTCGAACCCTTGCCGCGGTTGGCCTTCTGGCCGGCATGTCCACCTTGTCCGCGCTGACACAGGCCGCGACGGTTCAGGTCACCGTGCTGGCCCGTGATGGCAAGCCACTGCCCGACGCGGTGGTGGTGCTGGAGACCACCGATGGCCGTGCGGTGCCCGTGCCGCCACCGACCACCCACACCATCACGCAGGAACGCATGCAGTTCGTGCCCACCGTCAGTGTGGTGCCCGCCGGCACCCGAGTCACCTTCACCAACCTGGACCGGTGGGACCACCATGTGCGGGGGGGGCCGGCCGGCCTGCAGGGCATGGGTACCGCGGCCGCGTTCGAGTTCCGGCTGGCGGGCGCGGTGCAGGGTCAGCAGGCGCCCAGCCAGGTGCTCACGCTCGACAAGGCCGGGCCGATCCAGCTGGGCTGCCACCTGCACGGGTCGATGCGAGGCTTCGTGTACGTGGCCGACACACCCTGGGCAGTCAGGACAGGGGCCGATGGTGTTGCCCTGCTGCCGCAGGTGCCCGAGGGACCGATGCGGCTGCGCGTCTGGCACCCGGATCAGCTGGTCGAGCAGGCCGCCACCACCATTGAGGTTCAGCCCGTCACGGCACTGAGCGTACCCACCCAGATCCAGCCCCGGCGGGCACGTCGTGTGACCAACGAGACTCCGTCCGTCTACTGAGCCCCGAAGGCACCTGCGCATGAACCTCGCCCCCGACGCTTCCCTGATCGCGCTGATCGACCGCATCGCCGCACGCGACGAACAGGCCCTCAAACAGCTCTACGACCTGTGTTCGGCCAAGCTGTACGGTCTCGCCCTGCGTGTCGTGGGCAACCGTGAATGGGCCGAAGACGCCCTGCAGGACGCCTTCCTGCAGATCTGGCGCCAGGCGGGCGACTACCGCGCCAGCCTCAGCCCGCCGATGGCCTGGCTGGGTCTCATCGTGCGCAGTCGCTCGCTCGACCAGCTGCGCCGCCGCAAGGCCGAACGCGAACACCTGAGCGACGACATCGACGACGGCCCGGCCGATGGCCTGGCGTCTGACGAGCCCGGCCCCCTGGATGCCAACCTGGCCAGCCAGCAGGCCTGGGCACTGCACCAGTGCCTGGGCAAGCTGGAGAACAAACAGCGCGAAGTGGTCAGCCTCGCCTACCTGCGGGATCTCAGCCACGGCGACCTGGCGCGCCAGTTGCAGCTGCCACTGGGCACGGTCAAGTCCTGGATCCGTCGCGGCCTGGAGCAGCTGCGCACCTGCATGGCGCACTTTGCCTGAGGAATCGTCCATGAAACGCATCCACGATCCCCGGCTGCTCGACCACCTGGCGAGCGCCTACGCGCTGGGCACCTTGCGCGGCGGAGCCAGGCGGCGCCTCGAAACCCTGGCCCGTGACCACGCCACCGTGCGCTCGGCCATGCTGATCTGGCAGGCCCGTGTGTCGGCCCTGACCGAACTGCAGGAGCCGGTCAGCCCATCGCCCGCGGTCTGGACCCGCATCCACAACCTGGTGCGGGCCGACATCGAAGCCGGCCAGATCCAGCGCGTGGCAGCCTCGGCCCGGCCTGCCGGCCGTGTTGGCTGGTGGCAGAGCCTGGCGCTCTGGCGCGGCGGTGCGGTCGCTGGCGCCCTGGCCACCGTGGTGGCGGTCATGTCGGCCGTCGGCCTGCGCGAGGAAATGGACTCGCGCGTGGCGGCCCTGCAATCCGAGCTGGCCAACCAGCCCCAGGTGCAATACGTGGCCGTGCTCAACGACGACAGCGCCGGCCCTGCCATGCTGGTCACCTTTGACCCGGCCAACCAGCGCCTGACCTTGCAGCGTGTCGGCGGCTATCAGGAAGCGTCCGACAAATCGCTGCAGCTGTGGGCCCTGCCGCCAGGTGGTGCACCGCGCTCGCTGGGCGTGCTCACGCGCGAGCGGCTGTTGCAGCTGGCTGCGGGTGAAAGCGACATCCAGGGCGTGCCTGCCCTGGCCATCAGCCTCGAACCCGAAGGTGGTGTGCCCAGCGAACGCGGGCCGACCGGGCCGGTGCTGTTCACCGGCGCGCTGATCCAGAAAATGCTCTGAAGGCCGGCCCGGCACTCATTGCCGGGCGGTACGCACGTTGGCCGGAGGCAGCTGCGGATGGCTGCTGCGCCAGGGGTTGATGTCCAGGCCACCACGCCGCGTGTAGCGGGCGTACACCATCAGCCGCGCAGGCTTGCAGCGGTTCATGATGTCCATGTAGATCCGCTCGACACACTGCTCGTGGAACTCGTGGTGCCGGCGGAAACTGACGATGTACTGCAGCAGCCCGGCCTGGTCGATCTGCGGCCCGCTGTAGCGGATTTGCAGGCTGCCCCAGTCGGGTTGGCCGGTCACCAGGCAGTTGCTCTTGAGCAGGTGGCTGACCAGGGTTTCTTCCACCGGTTTCTCGCCGAACGCAGCAGTCAGCAGCTCCGGCGCAGGGCTGTCGTGCGTGCACTCCACGTCCAGCCGGTCCAGGTTCAGACCTTCGAGTTCCTGCACCGGCTCACAGACGAACAACTCCGGCAGCAACAGCCGGACACCGGCCGAGGAGCGCACCGGACCGCCTTGCCAGATCGCGGCGCTGACGTCCCGGCGGATGTGCTCTCGTACCGCGTCGGCGCTCTCGAAGCGGGTGCCGCTGAAGCTGCCCAGGTACAGCTTGAACGACTTGCTCTCGACGATGTGGGTGCTTTCGCAGGGCACCGTGATGTGGGCCAGCGCCACCACCGGCTTGCCACGTGGGTTGAGCCAGCTCAACTCGAACGCCGTCCACAGATCGGCGCCCAGGAAGGGCACGCTGCCGGTGATGCCGATCTCGAGGCGCTTGGGTTCGCGTGGCAGGGGAAAAAGCAGGTCGGGCTGGTACTGGTCCACAAAGGCGGTCGGTTTGCCCAGTGGTGACATCTCGGGAAGGTGGGTGCTCATTCGGTTGCAGCGGCGATAAAGCCGACAGACAGTGTGTGGCGAAGATGCAGGCTTATCGGCAGATCGATGCTCAGTTGAAGACCCCCTCGCGCAACCACTTGGTGGCCACCCATTTCTCGCCCGCAATCACCGGCGCGCCGCCATGCAGAGTCCGGGTGGCCGGGTGGGGCCGGTCATAGCTGAAGAACACCGCGTTGCCACGCACCGGCGCCACCTCCAGCCCGATATCCGGAAAAGTGGTGCCACCCCCCTGCTCCGGCTGGTTCAGGTACATGACCACGGTGCCCACGCGCTGGCCACCCCGCTTGAGAATGGTCGGCGTGCCCGGCTCGCCCGGGTCGAAGTAGTCGTAGTGCGGCTTGTACTCGGCCCCGGGCCGGTAGCGCAGCACCTGCAACCCTTCGCCGTGCTCCACAGGCCATTGCACCAGGCGGGCGATGCGTGCCTCAATCCGCGAAATCAGCTCGCTTTCGCCACGCTGGAAGAACATGCCCTGGCTGGTCCGGTCCGGGTTCATCTCCTCACCCCCGGTCTGCGTCTGCACCGTCAGCGAACGCGCCAGCCGAGGCCGCGCCGCCTCGATGAGGCCGTCGCACTCCTCATCGCTGAGCAGGCCGCCGAGCACCACCACCCGCGGCGACCCGAGGGTGGCAATCACCTCCACCTCCCGGTCGCCGGCGTCGATGCGCGATGGCGAACCGGTGAGGTTCAGGTCGGGCACCGGTACACCCGCCCCCCCACCCGGCGGGGCCGCCACCGCCGGCTTCAGGTGTTGTTGCAAGGTGTCCTCCAGCGCGCGGATGGCCACATCGGTCTGCCAGCCGGACGCCTGCATGGCCGCCAGCACCGACTCGGGGCTGTGTCCGTCGCGGGCCTGCTCGAGGATCCATCGCTTCAATTCCAGGGTGATGATCTGGCTCATGGCTGTGCTCCCGAAATGTCAGGCCGGTTTGCCCTCGCGACGGAACACCAGGCGGTCGGTGTCCGACGCCGCCGGTACGTACCGGTAGCCCTCCAGGTCGAAGCCCTTGAGGGCCTCTGGCGTCTCGATGCGGTGCGCCACCGCATACCGCATCATGAGGCCGCGCGCGCGCTTGGCCATGAAGCTGACCACCTTGTACCCCTGGCCCTTGCGCTCCTCGAACACGCAAGTGACCACCCGTGGCAACAGGGCCTTGCGGTCCACCGCCTTGAAATACTCCTCGCTGGCCAGGTTGACCACCACCGGCGTCTTCTGACCACGAGCCCGCGTGTTCAGGTGCTCGGCAATCTGCCGGCCCCAGAACTGGTAAAGATTGCTGCCCCGGTCCGTGGCCAGGCGCGTGCCCATCTCCAGCCGGTAGGGCTGCATGCGGTCCAGCGGCCGCAGCACGCCATACAGGCCACTGAGAATGCACAGGTGCTCCTGCAGCCACAGCAGATCGTCCTCGGACAGCGAGCGGGCGTCAAGGCCTCCGTACACGTCTCCGTCGAAGGCCAGCACCGCCTGGCGCGAATTGCGGGCGGTGAACTGGGTCGACCAGGCCTCGTACCGCGCCACATTCAGCCCGGCCAGCGCATCCGACAGTTCCATCAGCTCGGCGATCTGCTGCGGCGACTTCTGCCGCAAAACACCGATCAGTTCGGCCGCCTGCGGCACGAACTGCGGCCGGGTGTGCACCTCGGTCGGAACGGGGGATTCGTAGTCGAGCGACTTGGCCGGGGAGAGTAGAAACAGCATGCCAATGAAAACAGAAGGCGCCGAATAACGGCGCCCGGTCATGGGAGGTCAACAGATCAGGCCACATTATGGACAAGCCGGCCGTGAAGCGGCCATGTCCGCTCTGCCCTTCACTTCAGGTCGCCCGCCAGGCTCGCCAGCGTCTCAGGCCGGATCTGAATATGGGCCGGGTAGTGGGTGTGGTCGCAGCCGAGCTTGGCGGCCGCGCCGGCCTTGAGGGCGGCGATCATGGGCGGGGTGAACTCGAAACGCACGAAGTGCACCGCGCTGGTCTTGACCTCGTTCTCGCGGTCCAGGTCCTCGTCGGCGATGGCGTACACGCGCTGGTAGCCCTCGACCTCGATGAACAGCCGGTCCTCGACACCGATCAGGCGCGCCAGTTCGCGCTTGCGCTCGTTGATGTCGGTGTACTCGATCATCATGGTCGCCTTCCAGTTCGTGCCGTCTGGCACCAGCGGTGCATAAGCCTCCACCTCGTCCTGGATGCCCTCTTCCTCGAAGATCTTCTCGATGCGCAGCATTTCCTGGATCTGGTAGCGGATGGTGGTCTCGCTCTCGAACTGCAGGTTGATGTGTTCGCCCAGCTGCACGCTGCGCAGCTTGCGATGGGCAATCACCTCGCCCTTGTGCGCCTTGCGCCACTTGCTGTAGGCCTCCAGGGTCATGAGGCTGTCGGGGGTGATTTTTCCGGTCAGTTGCATGGTGGATTCCTCATTTCAAGCCGTACGCGCGCGCAACCAGGGAGATCGGGTGCTGCAGTTCGGGCGCACCCAGGCCGTTCACCTCAAAGCCCTGCGCGATGTGGTGGCCGCCCAGCGGGCAGTCGGAGCTGATGTAGTCGGGCTTGCTGCCGTTCTTCATGGTGGCCATGGCCTTGAACACCGGCTTGCCAATCTTCATCGCCGTCTGGTGCGAGCCCTTCTTGACCCCATAGGTGCCGGCGTGACCCGAGCAGCGCTCGATGGTGTTGACCTCGGTGCCCGGGATCATCTTGAGCATTTCCTCGGTCTTCTTGCCGATGTTCTGCACCCGGCCGTGGCAGGGCACCTGGTAACTGATGTTGCCCAGCTGCCGGGGAAAATCGGTCTTGAGCAGGCCATCACGCTTGCGGGCCATCAGGTACTCGAACGGGTCCCACATGGCCTCCTTGACGAGCTGGGTGTCGGCGTCGCCCGGGAACATCAGCGGGATTTCCTGCTTGAACATCAATGCGCAACTGGGCACCGCCGCCAGGATGGCGTAACCGTCCCGCGCGTACCTGGCCAGCACCGGAATGTTGGCCTCCTTGCTGGCCTGCACCGACTCCAGGTCGCCCAGTTCGAGCTTGGGCATGCCGCAGCACTTTTCCTTCTCGACCAGGGTGTAGGGAATGCCGTTGTGCTCCAGCACCTTGAGCAGGTCCATGCCGATGCCAGGCTCGTTGTAGTTGATGTAGCAGGTGGAAAAAATGGCGACCTTGCCCGGTGTCTTCTCGCCGTCCACCACCTTGCTGGCTTTGGACGCCGGCGCAGCCGAACGGAATTTCTTCGTGGCCAGCTCGGGCAGCCAGGCGTCCTTGTCGACGCCCAACATGTTCTCCATCAGACCCCGCGCGAACTTCGTCTTGTTGACCGCGTTGGCCACCTGCACCACCACCGGGATCCCGGCGAAGCTGCCGTGGGTATCGGTGGAGGCCAGGAACTGCTCGGCCTTGCCCACCAGCCCCTTCTTGAACTTGATGGCCTTGGCGCGCAGCATGGTGTGCGGAAAATCCAGGTTCCACTCGTGCGGCGGCGTGTACGGACACTTCGTCATGTAGCACAGGTCACACATGTAGCACTGGTCGACCACCTTCCAGTAGTCCTCTTTCTTGACTCCATCGACTTCCATGGTGGAGCTCTCGTCCACCAGATCGAACAGGGTCGGAAAAGAGCCGCAGAGGCTGACGCAACGGCGGCAGCCGTGGCAGATGTCAAATATGCGCTCCAGCTCAACGAAGCATTTCTCCTCGTCGTAGAAGTCGGGGTTCTTCCAGTCGAGCGGGTGGCGCGTCGGTGCCTCCAGGTTGCCTTCTCTGGCCATGCTGCACTCCTTGTCGTTGTCACGCTCTGCGGCGCGGTGGATCGTGGGTTGTCTCGGATGCTTTTAAAAGCGCTGACACGCAGCGCTTTCAAGAGCCCCGCGCAAAAGGGGTCATCAAATCCAGGGACACCGCGGAACCGGCTTCGCCGGGCCGCAGGTGTCGTCCCCTTGAGGGGGTGACGCGCCGCAGGCGCGGCGCGGGGATGGTCAGTCCACCAGCTCGTTCAAGGCCTTCTGGTACCGGTTGGCGTGCGAGCGCTCGGCCTTGGCCAAGGTCTCGAACCAGTCAGCGATTTCGTCGAAACCCTCTTCACGGGCGGTCTTGGCCATGCCAGGGTACATGTCGGTGTACTCGTGGGTCTCGCCGGCCACGGCCGATTCGAGGTTCTGGCGGGTGCTGCCAATGGGCAAGCCGGTAGCCGGGTCACCGGCGGCTTCCAGGAACTCCAGGTGGCCGTGCGCGTGGCCGGTCTCACCTTCGGCAGTGGAGCGGAACAGGGCCGCCACATCGTTCTGGCCTTCCACGTCGGCCTTGTTTGCGAAGTACAGGTAGCGGCGGTTGGCCTGGGATTCACCGGCAAACGCGTCCTTCAGGCACTGCTCGGTTTTCGAGCCTTTCAATGCGGGCATCGTCATCTCCTTCACGTGGGTTTAAGAATCGCCCGGCAGTGCCACCCCAAACGGGTCAACGCCGCCGAGACCTTCAAACCATACGCAGTTTGGAGACCCAAGTCCAATTGCCCGGACCTATGTGACGAATTGATCCAATCTATCGACTGGAAATTATTGATACTCGTTCTCAACACCTCGTCGGGTGGGCAGGCTCATGGCAGATCGGCGGGACGGGGCAACCAGCCCAGTGAACGGGCGTGCAGACTCTGCACATAGAGCCGGTCCGGTGTTTCGGTGATGGCCGTCGTCTCAGGGTAGGTGCCCGCCGGATCCTGCCAGTCCAGCAACACCCGACCGCTCTCGTCGAAGGCCAGCACATGACCATAGGGCTTGGGAATCGGCCACCACGAACGCGGCAGCCGCAGCGTCAGTTCGCGCAGCCACGGCTTGCCGGCCATGTCGTCGATGAGGGCACTGCGAGGCTTGACCAGACCCACCCAGAGGCGGGCGCCCTCGCCGCGCATCAGGTTGTCCGGGTAGCCTGGCAGGTTGTCCAGCAGAACGCGGGCACCGCCAGCGGGACCTTCCGACAGGTCAAGCCCCCGGCTGTCGGCCGGAATCGCCCAGACGCGGTAGCGGCCGGTCTCCGCCACATACAGCGTCCGTTCGTCCTGCGAAAGGGCAATGCCATTGGCGAACGACAGCCCGCGGGCGACCTCCCAGGTCTGTCCGCTTTCCGGGTCGTGTCCGATGACGCGTCCCGTGGACGATTGCTCCAGGATATCCAGTACGCTGGCTTCGAAGGTGCCGCCCCAGTCGCGCGCGCCGAAGCGGGTTGAGGCGTCGGTCAGGAACAGGCGCTCGGGTTGGTCATGTCGCCGTGTGCCGACCACCGCATCGGCATAGCGGATCGGATCGCCGTCGACCGCATCGGCCAGCACCCGGACCTGACCATCCGCCTCGATGCGCAGCAGGCCGCGCATCGCATCGGCCGCCACCAGCCGGCCCTGCCGGTCGAAGTCGAAACCCAGCACCCGCCCGCCCGTCTCGGCAAACACCGCGCGCTGTTGCCCGTCGGGCTGCATCACCAGCACACGGCCGCTGGCCACCGTGGTGTAGAGCCGCCCGTCTGGTCCGATCTGCACATGCTCGGGCCCCTCCTCGTCCCCCAGATCGATGGTCTGCAGCCCGGCAAGCCGGTGGTTGACGGCATGCACGCCGGTGTAGCCGGGCGACGGCAGAGGTGCCCAGGACCGAGCCTGGATGGGCACCGGCCACACCAGCAGGTAGGCGGCGGCCACGCCCAGCAGGGCCAGTGCGGTCATGAGCCGGCGAAAGGTTTTCATGCGGAGTCTCCTCGGGTGTCGGTGCGCTGCCGGGTCTTGGCCTGCGCCCGTAAAATCGGAAGTTTGCCCGGGCCACCGATTGCGCCCGGTCTCGCGCCTGACAACACCTGCAACGACCATGACCCAGCCCAGCGAGCAACCCGGCCTCAACAGCCTGTCCAAATCTTTCGAGCCCGCGCCGATCGAATCGCGCTGGGGCCCCGAATGGGAACGCCGCGGCTACGGCGTGGCGGGCGTTCGCGGCACGGGTTCGGCCCAGGCCGGCGCACCCTCGTTCGCCATCCAGCTACCGCCGCCCAATGTCACCGGCACGCTGCACATGGGCCATGCGTTCAACCAGACCATCATGGACAGCCTTACCCGCTACCACCGCATGATGGGTTTCAACACCGTCTGGGTGCCCGGCACCGACCATGCCGGCATCGCCACCCAGATCGTGGTGGAGCGCCAGTTGCAGGCGCAGGGCATCAGCCGCCACGACATGGGTCCCACCCCGCAAGAGGCGCGAAAGAATTTCGTGGCCAAGGTCTGGGAGTGGAAAGAACAGTCCGGCAACACCATCACCACCCAGATGCGCCGCATGGGCGACTCGGTGGACTGGAGCCGTGAGTACTTCACCATGGACGACAAGCTCTCGAAGGTGGTGACCGAAACTTTCGTGCGCCTGTACGAACAGGGCCTGATCTACCGCGGCAAGCGCCTGGTCAACTGGGACCCGGTGCTCAAGACCGCCGTGTCCGACCTGGAGGTCGAAAGCGAAGAGGAAGACGGTTCGCTCTGGCACATCGCCTACCCGCTGGTGGACGGCAGCGGCCACCTGACCGTGGCCACCACCCGCCCCGAGACCCTGCTCGGTGACGTGGCGGTCATGGTCCACCCCGAGGACGAGCGTTACCGTCACCTGATCGGCCACTACGTCAAGCTGCCGCTGTGCGAGCGCGAGATCCCGGTCATCGCCGACGAATACGTCGACCGTGAGTTCGGTACCGGCGTGGTCAAGGTCACGCCAGCGCACGACGCCAACGACTACGCAGTCGGCCAGCGCCACCAGTTGCCCATCATTGGCGTGCTGAACCTGGATGCCACCATCAACGAGAACGCGCCGGCCCCATACCGCGGCCTGGATCGCTTCGTCGCCCGCAAGCAGGTCGTGGCCGACCTGGAAACCGCCGGCCTGCTGGTGGAGGTCAAGAAACACAAGCTCATGGTGCCGCGTTGCGCACGCACCGGCCAGGTGATCGAGCCCATGCTGACCGACCAGTGGTTCGTGAGCATGAGCGAGGTGGGCCGCGGCGACGCCACCGGCAAGAGCATCGCGCAGAAAGCCATCGAAGCGGTCTCCAGCGGCCAGGTGACGTTCGTGCCCGAGAACTGGGTCAACACCTACAACCAGTGGATGAACAACATCCAGGACTGGTGCATTTCCCGCCAGCTCTGGTGGGGCCACCAGATCCCCGCCTGGTACGACGAGCAGGGCGAGGTCTATGTGGCGCGCGACGAAGCCGAGGCCCAGGCCAAGGCAGGCCCCGGCAAGAAGCTCACGCGCGACCCGGACGTGCTGGACACCTGGTATTCCAGCGCGCTGGTTCCCTTCAGCACCATGGGTTGGCCCAACCAGGGTGACACCGTCACCGACGACTACAACCTTTACCTCCCCAGCACCGTCCTGGTCACCGGCTACGACATCATTTTCTTCTGGGTCGCCCGGATGATCATGATGACCACCCACTTCACCGGCCGCGTGCCGTTCAAACACGTCTACATCCACGGCCTGGTGCGCGACGCCCAGGGCCAGAAGATGAGCAAGTCCGAAGGCAACGTGCTCGACCCGGTCGACCTCATTGACGGCATCGAACTGGCCCCCCTGCTCGACAAACGCACCATCGGCCTGCGCAAACCCGAAACCGCGCCCAAGGTCCGCAAGGCCACCGAGAAGGAATTTCCGGACGGCATTCCCGCCTACGGCGCCGACGCTCTGCGCTTCACCTTCGCTGCGCTGGCCTCGCTGGGCCGCAGCATCAACTTCGACTCCAAGCGCTGCGAGGGCTACCGCAACTTCTGCAACAAGCTCTGGAACGCCACCCGCTTCACGCTGATGAACTGCGAAGGCCAGGATTGTGGCCTCAAGGAACACGGCGCAGCCGAATGCCTGCCCGGAGGCTACCTGAGCTTCAGCCAGGCCGACCGCTGGATCGTCTCCCTGCTCCAGCGCGTCGAGGCCGACGTGGCCCGTGGCTTTGCCGAATACCGCCTGGACAACGTTGCCAACACCGTCTACCAGTTCGTCTGGGACGAGTTCTGCGACTGGTACCTGGAAATCGCCAAGGTGCAGATCCAGACCGGCGATGCCTCACAGCAACGCGCCACCCGCCGCACCCTGATCCGCACACTGGAAACCATCCTGCGGCTGGCCCACCCCATCACCCCCTTCATCACCGAAGAGCTCTGGCAGAAGGTGGCGCCCGTGGCCGGTCGCGCGGGCGAGTCGGTCAGTGTGGCCGCCTATCCGGTCAGCCAGCCCGAACGCATCGACGAGGCCGCCGAGGCACAGGTCGCCAAACTCAAGAGCCTGGTCGATGCCTGCCGCACGCTGCGTGGCGAACTCAATGTGTCGCCCGCCACCCGCCTGCCCCTGTTCGTGGTCGGCGACGCCGACTTCATGCGCGCCAATGCGGCCGTGCTGCAGGGCCTGGCCAAGCTGGCCGAGGTGAAGGTTTTCGACGACGACACCAGCTGGGCCGCTGCGGCCCAGGCCGCCCCGGTGGCGGTGGTCGGCGAAGCCCGGCTGTGCCTGTTCATGGAAATCGACGTCGCGGCCGAGAAGGCCCGCCTGGGCAAGGAAGCCACCCGCCTGGAAACCGAGATCGCCAAGGCCAATGGCAAGCTGTCCAACGAAGCCTTCGTGGCCAAGGCCCCACCGGCAGTCATTGAACAGGAGCGCAAGCGCGTGGCCGACTTCGGCGCAACCCTTGACAAGGTGCGGGAACAGCTGGCCCGACTGGACGCCTGATCAGGGCCGGGGCCCGGACCATTCGCCCGGCCTCAGCGCTGAAGCTGGGCCAGCGAACTCCATTGCGAAGGCGTGACCGCCTGCGGTTCATCCTGGTCCCGGAAGTCGAGGCTGTCGAGCACCGAGAAATCGCTGGCGCGCTCCTCGATGCCCACCGAGCTGGGTGTGAGCGTCTCGTGGATGCGATGGGCCACGTACCAGCTGGCGCGCAACTTGGCTTCGCGGGTGTGAGAACCCAGGCGCGGCGTCAGGTGCAGGTTCGGCACACCGTACAGTGCGGTGCCCTCGGCGGCAAAACGCGGGTTGGCTCCGTCCAGCAGGCAAGCGTCGATACGACCGTCGGTCAGGGCCAACGCGAGTGCCTCCGGCTCGAACAGCGAACAGCGGCTGACGCCCACCCAGAGCTGTCCGGGCTTGCAATGATTGAGCAGCCGTTCGTTGATCCAGCCCTTGAAGCGTGAGGCATAGACCATCTGCAGGGAAATCGCGTCGGAGCGCGCCAGCAACTCCTGCACTGTCACCGGCTCAACACCCAGCTTCTTCCAAAGGGGCGCAGCGTGGTGCACCGCCGGGTCATAGCCCACCAGCCGCACACCCAGGGCGCGCAGCATGGGTGCCAACGTGTGGGCGACCGGCGCCAGGCCCAGCAGACCCACCGTGCTGCCATGCAATTCGCGCCCCATCCGCACCTGCGAGAGCTTGCGCCCCAGCAAGGCGCTGACCATGCCGCGGCGGTAGAGCATCAGCAGGCCGTAGAGCAGGTACTCGGCATTGGAACGCACGGTGGCCGCGCGCGCCTGCACCACGCGCACCTGGCGGCGGGCGCAGGCATCCAGATCGGTGTTGTCGCTGGACACCTGCATGCGAGCCACCACCTGCAGCTTGGGAGAGAAGTCGAGGAACTCCTGCGACACCACCACGTGGGGCGGCAACACGATGGCCCTTGTCTTGTAGGTGTTCTTGCGCAGCTCGATCGGATCGTCACCCAGCTCGGGCCGATAGCTCACCTCATGCCGCTCCTGCAGCCACACCAGTGCCTCCGGCACCAGCGGATCGATGAGCAAGACTTCCATGGGTGTGGTTCTGACGACCCAGTGCCTCAGCGGCGCTTGAGGATGGTGATGTGATCGTTGCCCACGGTCTGCTGTTCCAGCAGTTCGTTGCCGGTCTGCTTGGCAAAAGCCTGGAAGTCGCGAACCGATCCGGAGTCGGTCGCGATCACCTTCAGGGTCTGACCACTGTGCATGTCGGCCAGGGCCTTCTTGGCCTTGAGAATGGGCAGCGGACAGTTCAATCCGCGGGCGTCGAGTTCTTTGTCGGCATTCATGGTCACGTCCTGTAACTTGTGGATTTTAAGCGGGCAGCGGCACGGCGCGCCAGACGCCGCGCATCGAGCCGCCCATCAGGCCGCCGGCGGCTCCATGAAGCGCGGCTCCAGCCCGCGGGATCGCAGCCAGTCGGCCAGGGCCAGGCCTGTGCCTGCAGGCCAGCATCGCACCTGGTCCGGCTCCAGCAGCTTGTATTCGGCCAGCTCGGGCGACAACCTCACTTCGCCCTGCGCCCGGGCATGGTAGGTGATGAGCACCTGGTTCATGCGCTGGAAGTCGTGCACCCCCACCAGGTTCAGGGTATCGATCGACAGGCCGGTTTCCTCGGCCACCTCGCGGCGGATGCCCTCCTCTGGCGACTCGCCCGCCTCCATGAAGCCGGTGATCAGGCCGAACATCCGGCCCGACCAGGCGGCATTGCGCGCCAGCAGAACCCGCCCGTCCAGCTCGACAATCGCCGCCAGCACCGGGGTCGGGTTGTTCCAGTGGGTGAAACCGCAGGCAGCACACCGCAGGCGCTCCTTCCAGCCGCCGTCTTCCTGGGCCCCGGCCAGTGCCAGGGGCGTGGCACAGCAGGGGCAGAAACGGTAGGGCTCGACCAAGCGAGGGCCTCAGGCAGGAAACACGCCGGTGGACAAGTAGCGGTCACCCCGGTCGCACACCACGAAAGCGATGGTGGCCCCCTGGACCGTGGCCGCCACCTGCTGGGCCACCCAGCAGGCGCCCGCGGCCGAGATGCCGGCGAAGATGCCCTCTTCGCGGGCCAGGCGACGGCACATGTCCTCGGCGTCGGCTTGGCTCACATACACCAGCTCGTCGACTGCAGACGGGTCGTAGATCTTGGGCAGGTATTCCTGCGGCCACTTGCGGATGCCTGGAATGCGTGAGCCTTCGCTGGGCTGGGCTCCGATGATGCGGATGGCCGGGTTCTTTTCCTTGAGGAAGCGGGAGACGCCGGTGATGGTGCCGGTGGTGCCCATGGCGCTCACAAAGTGGGTGATACGGCCACCGGTCTGCTCCCACAGTTCCGGACCGGTGGTCTCGTAGTGGATGCGCGGGTTGTCGGCATTGGCGAACTGGTCCAGCACCTTGCCCTTGCCTTCCTTTTCCATCTTGTCGGCCAGGTCGCGCGCCGACTCCATGCCACCACTCTTGGGCGTGAGGACCAGCTCGGCACCGAAGGCCTTCATGGTCTGTGCACGCTCGATGGACAGGTCCTCGGGCATGATCAGCACCATGCGGTAACCCTTGATGGCCGCCGCCATGGCCAGGGCGATGCCCGTGTTGCCTGAGGTGGCCTCGATCAGGGTGTCACCCGGACGGATTTCGCCTCGCTCCTCAGCCCGGCGGATCATTGAAACCGCTGGCCGATCCTTGACCGAGCCGGCCGGATTGTTGCCCTCCAGCTTGCCCAGGATCACGTTGCCTCTCGCCGCGTTCTCGGCAGCACCGATGCGCTGCAGCGCCACCAGCGGCGTGTTGCCGATGGCGTCTTCGATGGTGGGATAGTTCATGGGATGCACTGTGCCATAATTTCCTGCTCACCGTCCCCTTTCAGCCGGAGTGGCGAAATCGGTAGACGCAGGGGACTCAAAATCCCCCGCCGCAAGGTGTGCCGGTTCGAGTCCGGCCTCCGGCACCAGATCAGGGCCGTGCAGTTTCCGCTGCACGGCCTTTGTCTTTCTGTGGCGACTGGCGCGGGAGCTTGCGCATCTCGTGTTCCAGGACCTCGTTGTAGATGCGCGGCAGCCGCTGCGTCATGCCATGGCTCTCGATGCCGTATCCGAGGCTGGTCCACGTGCCCGAGAGACGGCGCAGCACCTCGTCAAGCCGGCCCTGTCGCAGCAGGTCGGCCAGGTCCACCCGCCAGAACTGGCGGTCTGCCAGCCAGGCATGCACCACGATGTCCTGGTGCAGCGCAGAGAAGCTCAGCGTCGACAGATCGTCCCCGGCATCGTCCCGGTCCGGGTGGTAGCGGCCGGCCATCTCCAGCCAGGTGCCGTAGAGCAACTGGTAGCGACCGGCTGCGGTGCTGCACCGCCCGCGGTTGGGTCCGCCCCGGATGGGCTCGCAGCGGTTCGGGTGCTGGGCCAGTGTGTCGGTGAAATGCCCCCCGTGGATCACATGGTAGGAGCGACCCACATTGGACTCAGCCGCCGAAATGGTGCGCATCAGGGCACGCAGGTGGGGGTCACCGCCCTTCATCACCAGGTCGTTGGCGCCCGGAATCAGAAACAGCGGCCGCCACCACCAGACCAGGGCCAGCATGATCGAGGCCACGGCCAGGCCAAGGGCCAGGCCGGACAGGCGAACCCAGCGGTCGGCCGAGGCACGCCGGGTGCGCAGCGGGCGGGAAGGATGCAGGGGCGGGCGTGACATGGCGGCAGAGTGATCGGGCCTTTCGGCACTTCATGGCAGGGCGGGCTGGCGTCCTGAGACAATCCGTGGCTGGCCAACAAGCTTCGTACCTTTGACCATGATCCTGCCTTCGCTCGCCATTCTCGCCGGACTGGCCCTGCTGGTCTGGAGCGCCGACCGCTTTGTCGACGGCGCCTCGGCCACCGCCACCCATTTTTCCGTTCCGCCCCTGCTGGTGGGCATGGTCATCGTGGGTTTCGGCACCTCGGCGCCCGAGCTGGTGGTCTCGACCAACGCAGCATTGCAAGGCAATCCGGGCCTGGCACTGGGCAATGGATGGGGTTCGAACATCGCCAACATTGCACTCATCCTGGGCGTCACCGCGCTGATCAACCCGATCACGGTGCACTCGCTGATCCTGCGCAAGGAGCTGCCCATCCTGATGGCCGTCACGCTGCTGACAGGTTACCTGGCCTGGGACCGGGAACTGCTGCGCACCGACGGCCTCGTTCTGCTGGCGGTCTTTGCAGCACTGATGACCTGGTCGGTGGTGGCCGGTCTTCGCAGCGGGCCGGACGCCCTGGGTGACGAGACCGCAACCGAACTCGAAGCCCATGCGATGCCGATTGGCAAGGCCATGATGTGGCTGGTGCTGGGCCTGGTGGTGCTGATCATCAGCTCACGCCTGCTGGTGTGGGGCGCCGTTTCGGTGGCCCAGGCATTGGGGGTGAGCGATCTCGTGATCGGGCTGACCGTGGTGGCGGTGGGCACCTCGCTGCCGGAACTGGCCTCGTGCATCGCCGCGGCGCGCAAGGGCGAGCACGACCTGGCCCTGGGCAATGTGCTGGGATCCAATCTGTTCAACACCCTGGCCGTGGTGGGCGTGGCGGCCACCATCTCTCCGCTGGAGGTGCCTGCCGAAGCGGTCCATCGTGACCTGCTGGTGATGGGCGGTCTGACCCTGGCCCTGTTCGTGATGGGCTGGGGCTGGCGTGGGCGCATGGGCCGCATCAACCGCTTCGAGGCATCGGTGTTGCTGCTGGTGTACGTCGGCTACACCGTGGTGCTGCTGCGCAGCCTGGGTCAAACCGGCTGATCGGTCAACCCTTCGCGCACCGTCGGGTAGCGCAGCGCCAGTCTCAGCTCCTGTTTCATGCGGCCGTTGTGCAGGCGGCGTGATTCGCCCATGAAACTCAGCAGCATGGCGGGCAACTGCGCCCTGGCGTCATCCCGGCTCAGGCGGGGCGGTCGCGGAAGACCATAGAGGTCGGCCGCCAGGTCAAAGTAATCGCCCATGCGCAGTTCGGTGTCATCGACCACATTGATGTTGCGCCGGGGTCGGGCGCGCCAGACGGCCAGCGCGCAGGCCCGCCCCAGGTCGTCGGCATGGATGTGGTTGGTGTAGACGTCGTCCTCGAACCGCAGCACCGGTGTTCCGCGCTGCAAGCGGTCCCGTGGCGTGCCGCCTTCGCGGTCCGGTGCATAGATGCCCGGGATGCGCAGCGCCACGGTGCGTGCGCCGCTCGTTCGTCCGAAGGCATGCACCCACCGCTCGGCATCCACCCGGCGCCAGGCCCTGGGCGTCTGGGGCTGAACGGGCGATGACTCGCTGACCCAGGCGCCCTGACGGTCGCCATAGACGCCACTGGTCGAGCCGTACACCAGCGTCACGGGCGGGCTGCGCCGGGCCAGCGACTGCAGCAGCACGCGCGTGCGGGGGTCGTCGCGACCATCCGCCGGACCATGTGCCGGAGGCGGCGCCAGGTGGATGATGCGTGTGGCCAGCCCCGCCAGCCGCTGCAGCGACTCGGCATGGTCCAGATTGCCCGCCAGCGGCGTGATGCCTGCCTGGCGCAATGCGGTCGCGCGGTCGGTGCTTGAGGTAAGGGCCAGCACCCGGGCCCGTTTCCCGGACCCGAGCGCCTTTGCCGCACGCAGCCCAACGTCGCCGCAACCGACAATCAGCACGCGCTCGCGGCGAAAGCGTGCGGGCAAAGCACCAAGCAGGCTCATGGATAAGGTTTTTGCGACAATCTCGGGTTGGCGCCGGACCGACGCCCGGGCAGCCGGGCGAACAGACTCGTCCGGAGACCTCCACTGTAACGATTTCCCCCATGAGCTTTTCCATCACCGTCGAACCCAGCGGCCGCAGCTTCAGCGCCGAGCCCGGCGAAACCATGCTGGCTGCCGGCATCCGTCAGGGCATCGGACTTCCCTACGGCTGCAAGGACGGCGCCTGTGGCTCCTGCAAGTGCCGCAAGATCTCCGGCACGGTGGCGCACGGCCCGCACCAGTCCAAGGCCCTGTCGGCCGACGAAGAAGCCGCTGGCTTCGTGCTGACCTGCTGCGGCGTGCCCCAGAGCGACGTGGTGCTGGAGTCGCGCCAGGTGACCGAGGCGGGCGCCTTTCCGATCAAGAAAATGCCGGTCCGGGTCAACTCGCTTGAACGCGCGTCCCACGACGTCGTCATCATGGGCCTGCAGCTGCCCGCAGCCGACACCTTCCAGTACCACGCCGGCCAGTATGTGGAGTTCCTTCTGCGTGACGGTGACCGCCGCAGCTACTCGATGGCCAACGCTCCGCACACCCAGGCCGCCGGCCCACGCATCGAGTTGCACCTGCGTCACATGCCGGGAGGCAAGTTCACCGACCACGTGTTCGGCACCATGAAGGAAAAGGAGATCCTGCGCATCGAAGGGCCGTACGGCAGCTTCTTCCTGCGCGAGGACAGCGCCAAACCCATCGTGTTCCTGGCCTCGGGTACCGGTTTTGCGCCGATCAAGGCCATCATCGAACACATGCGCTTCAAGGGCATCGAGCGTCCCGCCACGCTGTACTGGGGTGGCCGCCGCCCGGCCGACCTGTACCAGGACGCCTGGGTCCGCGAGCAGCTGACCCACATGCCCCAGCTGCGGTATGTACCGGTCATCTCGGACGCCCTGTCCGAGGATGCCTGGACGGGTCGCACGGGCTTCGTGCACCAGGCCGTGCTGCAGGACTTCCCGGACCTCTCGGAACATGAGGTCTACGCCTGCGGCGCGCCCATTGTGGTCGAGTCGGCGCGCCGCGACTACGTGGCGCTGGGTGGTCTGCCGGAAGAGGCCTTCTTCGCCGACTCGTTCACGAGTGCGGCGGATCGCGTGTAACCCCCTGCGCCGCTGCGCGGCCTCCCCCTGGGAGGGGTACACCACCTGTGGCCCGGCAAAGCCGGCTCCACGGCGGTTGCTGGCTGGAGACACGGCCTGCCTGTCGCGCAGGTGTCGTTTGCGTGCATTCCCCGATGGTGCTCGGGCAGCCCGGGCAGCACACTGGACTCCTGTTTGTTTTGCTGATCCGGAGTCCTTCGCATGTTCCATCGCCGACACCTCCTGGCCCTGGCGGCCGCCGCGTCTCTTGTTTCCCTGCCTGCCTGGGCGCAGACCAACCCGGTGCGCATCATCGTGCCGTTTGCGGCCGGGGGACCGATCGACGTGACCGCCCGGGTGCTGGCCGAAGCGGTCAAGGACAGCCTGGGCACGGTCATCATCGACAACAGGGCCGGGGCCGGTGGCAACATCGGCGTCGGTGCGGCAGCCCGCTCGGCGCCCGACGGCATGACGCTGGGCATTGCCACCACCGCTTCACACGGCATCAATCCCTGGCTGTTCAAACAGTTGCCCTACGACCCAGTGAAGGACTTTGCGCCGGTCACCCAGATGCTGCGCGTGCCCAATGTGCTGGTGATCAATGCCGAGACGGCGCAGCGCCTGCGCATCAACACCGTGGCCGATCTGGTCGCTTATGCCAAGGCCAACCCGGGCCGCCTGAACTACGGCTCTGGAGGCAACGGCAGCGCGGGACACCTGGCTGGCGAGCTGTTCAAGAACCAGGCTGGCATTTTTGCGGTGCACATCCCCTACAACGGCGGTGCACCGGCCCAGGCGGCCCTGCTCGGCGGCCAGGTCGACTTCAACTTTGACAACCTGGCCACGGCGGCTGGCAACATCCGCTCGGGACGCCTGAAGGCCCTGGCCGTGACCACGGCCCAGCGCACGCAGGTGATGCCGGACGTGCCCACCGTGGCCGAAACCCTGCCCGGTTTCGAAATCGACACCTGGTGGGGACTGGTGGTGCCCGCCGGCACACCGGCCGATCGGATCAACCAGCTCAATGCCGCCTTCACCCAGGCCCTGAACACACCGGCGGTGCGCGAGCGCTTTGCCACCCTGATGGCCGAACCCGCGCCCACCACACCCCAGGCCTTCGGCGAGTTCATGAACCGCGAGCGCGCCAAGTACGAACGCATGGTCAGGCTCAGCGGCGCCAAGGTCGACTGACACAGTCCGGAGGGACGCTCATGCAGGATGCCATCCAGGCGCCCATGGTTTCGACCATGATGGCGCAGCCGCTGTCGCTCAACCACCTGCTGGACCGGGCCGGGTACCTGTTCCCGTCCAGCGAGATCGTCAGCCGCTTGCCCGACAAGAGCTACCGCACCCAGCGCTTCAGCGAGTTCCATGACCGCACCCGGCGGCTGGCACAAGCCCTGCTCGACCTGGGCATAGCCCGGGGCGACCGGGTGGCCACCCTGTGCTGGAACCACCATGCCCACCTGGAGTGCTACTTTGGTATCCCGGCGGCCGGGGCGGTCATGCACACCCTGAACCTGCGCCTGTCGCCCGACGAGATCGGCCGGATCGCGGCCGACGCGCAGGACCGTGTGCTGGTGGTCGACGACATCCTGCTGCCCCTGTACCGCCAGTTTGCCCACCTGCACCGATTCGAACATGTCATCGTGTTTCCGTTCTCCGGGGCTCCGGTACCGGCCGGTGAAGGCCTGACCGACTACGAAGCCCTGCTGGCGGCCACCGACGTCAGCCAGTTCCGGTACCCGGCCCATGCCGAGGACGACCCGGTGTCCATGTGCTACACCTCGGGCACCACCGGCAGGCCCAAGGGCGTGGTCTATTCCCACCGCTCGACCGTGCTGCACACCCTGGTGGGCTGTCTGGGTGACTGCTGGGGCCTGCGCGGGACCGACACAGTGCTGCCGGTCACCCCCATGTTCCACGCCAACAGCTGGGGCATCCCCTACGCCTGCGTCATGCTGGGCACGAAACTGGTCTTTCCGGGCCCGCACCTGCATCCGGACGACCTTCTGGACCTGATGCAGCACCACCCACCCACGCTGGCCCTGGGTGTGCCCACCATCTGGCTGGGCCTCATCCAGGCCTACGAGGCAGCACTGACCGCCCAGCCCGGCCGATGGAAACTGCCACCGGGCATGCGCAGCCTGGTCGGTGGCGCGGCCGTGCCCGAATCGCTGATCCGCACCTTCCACAGGCACGGAGTCTGGCTGCTGCAGGGCTGGGGCATGACCGAGACCTCGCCGCTGGCCACCGTGTCCTACCCCAAGGCCGAGCTGCGCGACATCGACACCGACGAACGCTACCGCCGCGCCGCCATGGCCGGTGTACCCGTGCCCCTGGTGGACGTGCGCCTGCGCCAGGACGATGGCAGCGACGCGCCCTGGGACGGCCAGACCGTCGGCGAGATTCAGGTGCGGGGGCCCTTCATCACCGGCAGCTACCACCGGGTGCCGGTCAGCGAGGACAAGTTCACACCGGACGGCTGGCTGCGCACTGGCGACGTCGCCAGCATGGATCCGCACGGCTTCGTGCGCATCACCGACCGCACCAAGGACCTGATCAAGTCGGGCGGCGAGTGGATCAGTTCGGTCGACCTGGAGAACGCGCTGATGGGCCACCCCCAGGTGCTGGAAGCGGCCGTCATTGCCATCCCGGACGAGAAGTGGAGCGAACGCCCGCTGGCCTGTGTGGTCAGCCGCAGTGGCCAACCGGTGGACCGCAGCTCACTCGATGCCTGCCTGCTGGACAGGGGCTTTGCCAAGTGGCAGTTGCCCGAGCGCTACGAGTTCATTGAAGCCGTACCGCGGACTTCGACCGGCAAGTTCTACAAACTGCGCCTGCGGGAGCGCTTTCCGCGCTGAGTCGGGGCCAGCACGCACCGGACCACCCACCGCGCGGCGCTCAGGCGCCGCCCAGCAGCTTGCGCAGGTCGTCGGCCAGCGCCTGCGCACCGCTGCCATAGCGGTGATACAGGCGCACACGACCCTGTGGGTCGTACACATAGCTACCGGCCGAGTGGTCCATGGTGTAGCTGGTGGGCGTGGCGCCGGGCACCTTGTTGTAGTAGATGCGAAAGCGTTTGGCCAGAGCCGGCAGCTCGCCCGCGGGCGCATACAGAGCCAGGAAGCTGGGGTCGAAGGCCGCCATGTACTCCTTCATGACCTCCGGTGTGTCGCGCTCCGGGTCGATGCTGATGAACAGGCCCTGCAGGCGTTCGCCGTCGGCCCCGAGCAGGCGCTTGGCCTCCGCCATTTCGGTCATGGACGTCGGGCAGACGTCGGGGCACTGGGTGAAGCCGAAGAAGATCACCACCACCTTGCCCCGGAAATCGGCCAGCGTGCGGGCCTGTCCGTTGTGGTCGGTCAGGGCAAAGTCGGTGGCGTAGTCAGCGCCGGTGATGTCGATGCCGGAGAAGCCCTGTGCCGCTTTTTCGCAAGCAGCCAGCATCGGCAGAAGGGTCACGGCACCGCCACCCAGCAGCAGGCGCCGACGAAATGGTGAAGGCAGGCTGGTCATGGGAGGTAATGGTCAATCAGCAGCGCCGCAAACAGCAGCGATAGGTGTATCAGCGAGAAGCGGAACGTCTTGCGGGCCAGTGCATCCGAATAATCACGCCACAGCACAAAGGCGTAGGCCACAAAGCCGGCATTGAGCAGCACCGCCGACACCAGATAGAACCAGCCGCTCATTCGCATCATGAAAGGCACCAGGCAGGCCGCGAACAGCACCAGCGTGTAGAGCAGGATCTGCAGCCGGGTGAACTCGGAGCCGTGCGTGACCGGCAGCATGGGCAGGCCCGACTTGCGGTAGTCCTCGACCCGGTACAGGGCAAGCGCCCAGAAGTGGGGCGGTGTCCAGAGGAAGATGATGAGAAACAGGATCAGCGCTTCAGGTGCCACGTTGCCGGTCATGGCCGCCCAGCCCAGCACCGGCGGCATCGCACCCGAGGCCCCGCCAATCACGATGTTCTGTGGCGTCAACGGCTTGAGAATGACGGTGTAGATGACCGCATAGCCGACGAAGGTTCCGAAAGTCAGCCACATCGTCAGCGGGTTGACCCACAGGTACAGGATCGCCGATCCCAGGGCACAAAGCACCGCCGAAAAGCTCAGCGTCTGCACGTTCGTCAGTTCGCCTTTGGCGGTAGGCCGCCAGGCGGTGCGACGCATCCGGGCGTCGATATGCTGCTCGACCACACAGTTGAAAGCGGCCGCCGCACCTGCGACCAGCCAGATGCCGGCGCAGGCCAGCAAGGCCAGCTGCATCTGCGACCAACTCGGCAGACCGGGCACAGCCAGCACCATCCCGATCAGCGCGCAGAAGACAATCAGCTGCACCACACGGGGCTTGGTGAGGATGTAAAACTGCCGCCAGGTGGACGACAGCCCCATGGATGGGGTGGAAGACGGGGCAGCGCTCATCGGGTTGGTTGCGGCAGGGGGGAGGACAGGGCGGCGGCCGGCTGTTGCTGGGTGCGTGTGCCGGCCAGCAGACCGGTCATCAGCACGACCAGCGCCGCCGCCCCGCCGGTGTGGGACACGGCGGCCACCAGGGGCCACTCCAGCACCACGTTGCTCAGGCCGGTCAGGAGCTGCCAGGCGGCCAGTATGACCAGTCCGCGGGCGACCGGGCGCAGGCCATCGATGCGCCACAGGCGCCAGGCGAGCCAAAGCAGAGCAGCCAGCACCACATAGGCGGCGAGCCGGTGCACGTAGTGAATGGCGGTGAGTGCCGGGAATGGAATCGAGTCGCCTGATCGGGCCTGGCCCAGCTCACGCCAGAGCGTGAATCCCTCGCGCAGGTCCATGGCAGGCCACCAGCTGCCCTGGCAGGTCGGGAAGTCACGGCATGCCAGTACCGCATAGTTGGTACTCACCCACCCGCCCTGGGCCACCTGCAACCACAGCAGGACAAACACCGCCAACATGGCCGCGCGCAGGCCGGCGGACACACCGACCGGTCCACGTGCATCAGGCAGGGCGTGGGCGTAGGCCACCGACTGGGCGCGCAGCAGGGCCAGCAGGCCCAGGCCCCCCAGCAAGTGCAGGGTGACGATGGCCGGAAACAGTTTCATGGTCACGGTCAGCGCACCGAAGGCACCTTGCAGACAGACCCAGAACAGCGTCACCCACGGCCACCAGAGCGAAACCGGCAGCTGACGACGGGCCATGGTGCTGGTGATGGCCAGCACCATGATCAGGACGCCCACAGCGGTGGCCAGGTAGCGGTGGATCATCTCGATCCATGCCTTGGAGAACGTGACAGGTCCGGTGGGCATGGCCTCCTGCGCGGCCGAGATCGACGCGCTGGCGCCGACCGGGCTGGCGCTGCCATAACAACCCGGCCAGTCAGGGCAGCCCAGGCCGGAGTCGGTCAGGCGCGTGAAGGCACCGAACAGCACCAGGTCGAAGGTCAGAAACAAGGTCACCAGGGTCAGCAGCCGAAGGCGCTGGACCGGCTCGGCCTGGCGGCTGCGCAGCCAGACCCAGGCCATGGGTCCCAGGGCCAGCACCACACCCAGCAGCATCAGGCGGGCGATCGGGGCCAGGTCGTACAGGGGCTGGGTTTCCATACTGTGTTCGCGTCGGATGCAGGGACAGCGTCCGGTCAGCGACCCGCCCGGTCCCAGAACGAAGAGGCCCGCAACAGGCGATCGATGTCACGCCGGGCCCTCTTGGGGTCCACATCGGCCGGGAAGCGCATCATCCAGTTGCCCAAGGGATCGACCACGTACAGGTGGTCCTCCAACCGCTTCCCGGGCGCCGCCTCGAGCCAGCCAGCCAGGGCACCGGCATCGACCTTCAGCACCACTGCAGCCGCGGTGGCCTGTGCCAGCGGCTCGGTCAGTGGGGTCTCACCTGTGCGCAGCCAGACCCAGTCCAGGCGGTCTTTTTCCCGCCCGAGCATCTCGCGGATCTGCCGTTGCAGATAGAGGTTGCGCTCGCAACCCGCATCGCACGCGCTGTCGGCCACGCTGACGAGCAACCACTGGTTCTTCAGCGAATCCAGCGGCACCTGCTCGCCCTGGGCATTGGTGCCACTGAAGGCCGGCAAGGGTCGCTGCGGGTCGATCAGTTCGCCGTAGCTGCTGCGACCTTCCGGCCGGATTACGTAATAGGTGAAATAGGAGGCGATCACCGGCGCGGCACACACCAGCAGGAGCAGCAGCATCTTCCACCGACCGGAGCGGGTTCGCGCGGCATCCACGGCGGCCGCCTCGCCAGGCTGTGGCAAGGTGTGCACGGTCAGGGTCAGGGGCTCGTCAGGGGTTCGGGTCATGGGAAGTGCGGGTACGGCGCGGGACGATGATCTGGAACCAGACAAAGAGGATGGCCGCCAGGGCACACAGACCAAACCACTGGAAAGCGTAGCCGTGGTGCTTGGCCACGCCGGCCTCGACACGCGGCCACTCCCGCAGCAGGCCGTCAGGGGTTTCGGGTCCCGTCTGGAGAACGGACAGCCCGAAAAGGGACAAACCCGTTTCTGCTGCAAAACCGTCCAAGTCGATATTTTGCCGGATCGGCCCCGACCCTGCCTCGCCCAGTTCGTATAGCTTGGCCGGTGGCGGGGCCAGACGCCCCTCCACGAACACTTCCTTTTCAGGTGTCGTGATTCGGGGCAGGCGGGTGCGGTCCTGAAAGTCACGGGCCACCCAGCCCCGCTGCACCAGCACGGTCAGTTCCTGGTCACGCAGGCGAAGCGGTGTCACCACAAAGAAACCGGGAACACCGTTCATCTGGCGGTTGTCCAGGAAAACGGTGTGCTGGTCCAGCCAGCGACCCTCCAGCCGGATCAGTCGGTGGAGCACGGTGTCGGCACCTGCACCGGGCTGCAGATCTGCGCTGCCCAGGGCGGGCTCCATGCGCCGTGCCTCGATCTGCTCGAACAGGGCCTGCTTCTGGGCGGCCCGTCCCAGCTGCCACAGACCCAGGGATGCGGTCACCCCCATGGTGACCAGGGTGGCCAGGAGCACGATCCAGAAACGCCAGCCGGAAGCCATCAACCCTGCTCTCCATGCCCTGCATCGGCGGGGCAGATAATCGCGGGCATGAAGTACCTGGTCATTCTCGGATTCGTCGCCATCATCGGCAGCCTGGCTGCCGCCCTGGTGTTCATGATGCGCGGGGATCGCGCTGCGGGCGACGACGCGCAGGACGCGCCGCGCAACAACCACATGGCGCGGGCACTGGCCTTTCGCATCGGTTTTTCCATCCTGCTGTTCGTGATCGTGCTCATCAGCTACTTCATGGGCTGGATACAGCCGACGGGGCTGCCCGCATCGCGTTGATTCACCGCGACCCATCAAGAAAAAAGCGCCCTCGCGGCGCTTCTTTCATGATTGCGCGACCCGCGGCGGGCCACGGCATCATCACATCCAGTAGACCAGGATGTACAGGCCCAGCCAGACCACGTCCACGAAGTGCCAGTACCAGGCAGCACCTTCGAAACCGAAGTGGCTCTTGGCGCTGAAGTGACCCTTCTGCAGGCGCAAGGTGATGAAGAAAAGCATGAGCATGCCCACCAGCACATGGAAGCCGTGGAAGCCGGTCAGCATGAAGAAGGTGGAACCGAAGATGCCAGAACTGAGCTTGAGGTTCAGATCGACGTAGGCATGGTAGTACTCGTAGCCCTGCACGCACAGGAAGATCAGACCCAGCAGCACCGTCATCCACATGAAGGCGATGGTCTTGGCCCGGTTGCCGGCCTGAAGCGCATGGTGGGCAATCGTCAGCGTCACGCCCGAGGTCAGCAGCAGGGCGGTGTTGATGGTGGGCAGCCAGAACGGGCCCATGGTCTGGAAGGGCTCGACAATGCCGGCCGGAGACGCGGTCATGCCGGCCTTGACGCTGGGCCAGACGGCGGTGAAGTCGGGCCAGATCAGCGAATTTTCGATGTTGCCCAGGTTCGGCACCGACTGGACACGCGCCCACCAAAGGGCGGTGAAGAATGCACCGAAGAACATCACCTCCGAGAAGATGAACCAGCTCATGCTCCAGCGATAGGACAGGTCGATTTTGCGACCATAGAGTCCGCTCTCGCTTTCGTGAATGGCGTCGCGGAACCACTGGAACAGCACCACCAGCCAGAATGCCAGGCCGAAAGCCAGGGAATACATGCCCCAGTTCGCGCCGTTGATCCACTGGCCAGCGCCCAGGATCACGAAGAACAGGCCGATCGACGCCATCACCGGGTGCCGTGATGGCCCCGGGACATAGTAATAAGGCGTCGTGCCGTGGGATGCTGCTGACATGCTCACTCCTAGTTGCAAATCGCTTGTTTGTTTATGAATGGTGAAATTCTGGCTTCGTCGGTCGGATCAGGCAACCACCCAGTTGACCAGCAGGATCAGGCCCAGAACGAACAGGAAGGCCATGATCACCCCGACGGCCATCAGGTGCAGGGGATTCAGGCGTTCGATGTCTTGCTGATAGTCCGCCTGACGACGCACGCCCAGGAATCCCCAGAGCACCGCCTTGATGGTGCCGGTCAGGGATCCGCGGCGTCGATGGGCAGGCGTGTTCATACGGACCCCGGCACCGAGGCTTCTTGCTGGCTGGCCACGGGACCGCCTGCGGGTGCGGCAGGCACCTTGCCACCCACCTCGAAGAAGGTGTAGGACAGCGTGATCGTCGTGACATCCCTGGGCAGGCGCGGGTCGATGACGAAGGCCACCGGCCACTCCTTCTTCTCACCAGGTTCGAGGGTGTACTGCGTGAAGCAGAAGCACTCGAGCTTGTTGAAGTGCGAGGCCGACTGCCGCGGGGCATAGCTGGGAATGGCCTGTGCAGCCATGGCCCGGTTCTGGATGTTCTGGAACTCGTACATCACGGTCGCCAGTTCACCCGGGTGCACCTGGATGGAACGCTGTGCAGGCTTGAAATGCCAAGGACCACGCACATTGGTATCGAACTCCACCGTGATGGTGCGCGAGGTGTCGACCTGGGTGTTCTGAGGCAGGCGCGAGGCCACTCCCGGTACCTGACGCTCTGCCACGGCCAGCACATTGATGCCCAGGGCTTCACAGATGTGCCGGTAGATCGGAACCAGGGCATAGCCGAAAGCGAACATGCCCAGTGCGATCACGCAGAGCTTGGCCACCATGGTGAGGTTCGAGCGCTTGAGACCCATGCCTGACAAGTCCGGTTCAGCCGAAGAAACGCATGTTGAACAGGAAGCCCAGGAAGAAGGCGAACGCCACCGAGGCCAGGATCAGTCCCAGCCGCAGGTTCGCGCGTTTTTGCTCCGGAGTCTTCATGATCGTGCGGTGCGGGATCAGCCCACCACCCTGGTGGCGGTGGCGTCGAGCTTGGGCGGGTTTTCGAAGGTGTGGAAGGGAGCCGGCGACGGCACTTCCCACTCCAGGCCTTCCGCACCTTCCCAAGGCTTCTGCGACGCCTTCTCACCCTTGCCGGCCATGGCAGGCAGGATGACGGCCACGAAGAAGTAGACCTGTGCAATACCAAAGGCGAACGCACCCACTGAGGCGATGGCGTTGAAGTCGGCGAACTGCATCGGGTAGTCGGCGTAGCGACGCGGCATGCCGGCCAGACCCAGGAAGTGCATCGGGAAGAAGGTGATGTTGAACGAAATCATCGACCACCAGAAGTGGATCTTGCCGCGGGTCTCGCTGTACATCACGCCGGTCCACTTGGGCAACCAGTAGTAGATGCCGGCAAACATGGCGAACAGCGAACCGGCCACCAGAACATAGTGGAAGTGCGCCACCACGTAGTAGGTGTCCTGCATCTGGATGTCGATCGGAGCGACGGAAAGGATCAGGCCTGTGAAGCCGCCGATGGTGAACACGAAGATGAAACCGACGGCCCACAGCATCGGGGTCTCGAAGGTCATCGAGCCCTTCCACATGGTGGCGATCCAGTTGAAGATCTTCACGCCCGTGGGCACGGCGATCAGCATCGTGCTGTACATGAAGAACAGCTGGCCAGTCACCGGCATGCCGGTGGTGAACATGTGGTGAGCCCACACGACGAAGGACAGGATGGCAATGGAGCCGGTGGCGTACACCATGGAGGCGTAGCCGAACAGCTTCTTGCGGGCGAAAGCGGGCACGACCTGGCTCACGATGCCAAAGGCCGGCAGGATCATGATGTAGACCTCCGGGTGGCCGAAGAACCAGAAGATGTGCTGGTACATCACCGGGTCACCACCGCCGGCCGGGTTGAAGAAGGCGGTACCGAAGTGGCGATCGGTCAGGGTCATGGTGATCGCGCCGGCCAGAACGGGCATGACCGCGATCAGCAGGTATGCGGTGATGAGCCAGGTCCAGCAGAACATCGGCATCTTCATCAGCGTCATGCCAGGCGCGCGCATGTTCAGGATGGTCACGATGATGTTGATCGATCCCATGATCGACGAGGCACCCAGGATGTGCATGGCAAAAATGCCGGCATCCATCGAGGGGCCCATCTGCAGCGTGAGCGGTGCGTACAGCGTCCAGCCGGCGGCAGGGGCGCCACCGGGCATGAAGAACGAGGCCACCAGCATGATGGCGGCAGGGATCATCAGCCAGAAGCTGAAGTTGTTCATCCGCGCGAAGGCCATGTCGCTGGCGCCGATCTGCAGCGGGATCATCCAGTTCGCAAAGCCCACGAAGGCCGGCATGATGGCGCCGAACACCATGATCAGGCCGTGCATGGTGGTGAGCTGGTTGAACAGCTCCGGATTGACGACCTGCAGGCCAGGCTGGAACAGCTCGGCACGGATCAGCAGGGCCAGCACGCCGCCGACCATCAGCATCGTGAAGGCGAACAGCAGGTACAGCGTACCGATGTCTTTGTGGTTGGTGGCGAAGACCCAGCGACGCCAGCCCGTGGGGGCGTGGTGGTCGTGATCGTGACCGTGCGCGTCGTGGTGGTCAAGAACAGCACTCATGATCGGTTCCTTTGAGACTCAATATTCGGGTTTTGACCGCTTCACTGACGGGCAGCGACCACGTCGGCCGGCTGCACGAGCTGCTGGGTCGCGTTGGACCAGCTGTTCTTGGCGAAGGTCATCACGGCAGCCAGCTCGGTGTCGGACAGCTGCTTCCATGCCGGCATGGCGCCGCCGGCGGCACCGTTGAGCATGATGTTCACAAAAGCGGCGGGATCGGCCGCGGTGACGATGGCCGAGCCGTCCAGCGGCTTGATGGGACCGGCCCCCTTGCCGTTGGCCTGGTGGCAGGCCACGCAGTTGGCGGCATAGACCGACTCGCCACGCTGGACCAGATCGGCCAGTGTCCAGACCTTGTTCGGGTCGTCTGCAGCGGCTGCCATGATGGCTTGCTGCTCGGCCACCCAGGCGCTGTATTCCTGGGCCGAAACCACCTTCACGTGGATCGGCATGTAAGCGTGCTCTTTGCCGCACAGCTCGGCACACTGGCCATAGAAATCACCGGTTTTTTCGGCACGGAACCAGGTGTCCCGCACAAAGCCAGGGATGGCATCCTGCTTGACGCCAAAGGCCGGGACCATCCATGCGTGAATGACGTCGTTGGCGGTGGTGATGATGCGGATCTTCTTGCCCACCGGCACCACCAGCGGGTTGTCGACCTTCAGAAGGTAGTCGTCCACAGCCTCGGGCTTGCCGCTGTTGGACATGACGCGGTGGCTGTTGTCCAGTGTGGACAGGAAGCCGATGCCTTCGCCTTCGCCCTTGAGGTACTCGTAACCCCACTTCCATTGCATGCCCACGGCCTTGATGGTCAGGTCGGCATTGGTGGTGTCCTTCTGGGCCACCAGCACCTTGGTGGCTGGCAGGGCCATGCCGATCACGATCAGCAGGGGAACGATGGTCCAGCCCAGCTCCACCCAGATCGGCTCAGGCAGGTCCTGGGCTTTGTGGCCCACCGACTTGCGGTGCTTGACGATGGAATAGAACATGACACCGAACACCACCACGAAGATGACGGCGCAGATGCCCATCATGAACCAGTGCAGCCAGTGCTGTTCTTCGGCGATGCGGGTGGCAGGAGGCGCAAAATTCAGCTGATTGACGGCTGGGCCACCTGGCAGGTCATTGACACGCTGCGCTGCAGCCGAAACCCACACGCCTGCACCCAGGGACAGGGCCGTCACCCCGGACCGCAGGGCGGCCAATCTCTGTCGCATGGACCTACCCGATTTCATCGTCGTACTCACTTTGTGCGCCTCAAATATAAGTATTGATTTATATCAATGCAGATTAAAACAAAATTTCCCGACCTCGCCCACCCGGGGAATACCCAACCCTCTACCCCTTACGCCTCGCGCAAGGCCTGCCTGAGTTCGTGCAGCAGCACAGGCCGCAGATCCGACCGCAGGTGACGCCCGATCCGGACCGCCTGGGCACCCGCCCGCACCTCGATCAACACCTGCCTGCCACTCGGGTGCAGACGCACACGCTCGCGGTCAAACTCGCAGCGCTGGACGACACCGGCGGATTCGCATTCCACCACCAGCCGTCCGTCGCGCAGGATCACGCTCTCCCCGTCGGTGGCATGGCGCGCGTGGATCACGAATGCCGTACCCAGCGCCAGCACCTCCAGCAACGCAAAAGGCATGACCAGCACCGCACCCTGCGTCCAGAAGAAGCCCGCGACGCCCAGGGACACCGTCCCGAGCACCACCAGCACCGACGCCAGTTGCGACGGTGTCACCGCGCAATGTCGCCGCAAGGACCAGCACAACGCGTTGTCCCGCCGTTGCGCCAGCCGGTAAACATCCGGATTGCCGTTCACCCACCGCTCCCGACCGTTCCACGGACACGCCGTGGAGCAACAGGGAAAATGCCCTGGAGAGTTTGATTTATGTCAATTGTAGCGAGGTAAATCCACCGTCCCGCTGACACACCACCTCATCCGACTGGGGCATCGTGGCATGTGGCGGCCAGGTCGACACCAGGGCATCAGCGTCGCGACGACCTGAGCATGTCTCTCATGGCGGCCACCGACACACTTTGCTCAGGCGCGGCCTTCAGCCGCGGTTCGGGCTTGAATGCATGGCCGTAGATGACCTCGAAGCCGAGCTGGATCCGCCCATCCGGTGTGCGGGGCATCGTGCCCTCGATGGCTTCGATCAGTTGCCGACGCCAGCTGCGCCCCCGCAAGCCCGGGAATCGGTCGCGGTTGAAATTGCGTCCGAGCAGGCGAAGTTCATCCAGCATGGCCTCGGCACTGCTGTAGGTCAGCGTGATGCGCTCCATGTCCACCACAGGCTCGGCAAAACCCGCGCGAACCAGCAGGTCGCCCCAGTCGTGCATGTCGACAAATCCGTGTGTCGGCTCACCCCAGCCCCGCCGCCGGTACAGCACCCGCAGCTCGGACAGGCTGTCAGGCCCCAGGCAGGAGAACATCAGGAAGCCGTCCGTGTCGATGTGCTGGTTCCAGCGTTGCAACAGCGCCAGCGGACGGGTTTCCCTGTGCAGCAACATGTTGGCCCACAGCATGCCTACCCTGGTCTGGTCATCGGCCAGCAAAGCGGCCGAAGGGTCCTTGCGACGCAGGGGATTCCACGAAGCGCGCCGGCCCTGGTTGACCGCCTGCAGTGCCGACTGTGGGTCCTGTGCCATCACATGGGTCCGGGCCCCCGAAAGGCGCTGCAGCAGCTGGCGGTGGACCTGCAAGCCACCTTGCACGGGCTCCCAGTGCAGCCAGCTGGCCGGCAGCTGCCGGAAACATTCAAGGCGGGGCAGCATTCGAGCCGCGATTTCCTCGTGCAACCAGGGTGAGTCGGTGACGCGGCGCCCTGCCCATCGGGCCACAGCCACCGGGTCCAGACCAGGCACGCCGTCGGCGGCCGAACCAGGGGTCGGCTCAAGGTTCTCGGAGGGCGTCGTTTTCACTGTGCGTTCTGACAGGGCAGGATCGTTGCGGGTGGCGGCTGGCCAGTATATTGGGCTGATGCTGTCCCTGTGGCGATCCTGGTCTGCCCGCTGGCCCGGCCAATGCCAGGTCTGTGGGACATGGCCGTCCGAGCCGGTTTGCCAGGCCTGTGTCAGCCGTTTCGGGGCGCCGCGCTGGCGTTGCCAGACCTGCGCGGGACTGGCGCCCCAGGGCCATGCCAGGTGCTCCGCCTGCCTGACTTCCGGAAAAACGGATCACCTGGGCCATTGCGCCGCCGCGGTGGACTATGCCTACCCCTGGGATGGACTGGTGGCACGCCTGAAGTTCCGGGGTGAGCCGGCATGGGCCCACACCATGGCCCACCTGATGCTGCTGCGCCCCGAGGTCCGCACCCTGCTGGCCGAGGCCGAACTGGTGATCCCCGTCCCCCTGACCGCGCGCCGTCTGGCCGAGCGCGGATACAACCAGGCTTGGGAAATCGCCAAGGCCTTGCGCAACCAGGGCCAGGAGCAGGGCCTGGCGGTGCCCGTGCCCTGCGCCCAGGCCCTGCTTCGTCACGGCGACCACCCCGACCAGCACACGCTCTCGCGCGAGCAGCGGTGGCGCAATCTGCGTCGATCGTTTCAGGCTCACCCGCAGCATGCAGGCTCGCTGGCCGGACGCAGGGTCCTGCTGGTGGACGATGTGAGCACCACCGGTGCCACGCTGCAGATGGCCGCGCGGGTGTTGCGCCGCGCCGGTGCAGCCGAGGTCAACGGCATTGTGTTTGCCCGCACCGACACAGCCTCGCCAGCGTGACACCGGTCACACAAAAGGTCATCGTCCCAACGTCCGTCGAAACTGTTACATCGACGGTGGCAGCCCATGCGCCTTGAACCACCATGCTGACGCTATGATGGCGCCCTCGCAGGGAGCGGAGAAGACCGGTGAACCGGCCCGACCGAAGTGGAGCGGCAGTTGCGCTGCAACTCACCTCCCGTATCCGCGTGCCCGTCTGCCTGCATGTTCAACGTCGTCCTGGTCACCCCCGAGATCCCGCCCAACACAGGCAATGTGATCCGGTTGTGCGCCAACACCGGCTGCCGCCTGCACCTGATCGAGCCCCTGGGCTTCTCGATGGACGACAAGCAATTGCGCAGGGCCGGGCTGGACTACCACGAGTTCGCCGACATACGGCGCCACGCCGGCTGGGACGCGTTTCTCGCCGAGGCCCAGCCCCCGACCGGACACCTGTTGGCACTGAGCACCCGCGGAAAAGCGCACGTGCACGACCATCATTTCGAAGCCGGCGACTGGCTGGTGTTCGGATCGGAAACCCGGGGACTGCCCGACGACATCCTGGACAGCTTCACACCCGAGCGGCGGCTGCGACTGCCCATGCGGCCCGGCCAGCGCAGCCTGAACCTGTCCAACGCGGTCACAGCCGTGGTGTTCGAGGCCTGGCGCCAGCAGGGCTTCGAGGGGAGCGTCCAATGAACAGCGGCACCGTCCCCACGGTGCAGCGACGCGCCAACGGGAAAACCGAATGATCCAGGCCATCACCCGCATCATCCGGCTGACCTTCGGTGCGAAACGCACCACCTCCCGCAAGGCCAGCCTGCAGGACATCGCCCGGATCCGCCATGCGCTGATGAACAGCTTCGAGGACTGCCTGGGCGAGGCGGCCGAGCGACTGCGCCGCCGTGTCGGGCAGGCGCGCACGCCTCAGGAACTCTGGCTGTTGCGCAACGACGCCTTCCAGATCATTGCCCACCGCCACGACCAGGCAGTGGCCTCGGAACGCATCAACGGTTTGCTGCCCGCTTTCGAGGGCTGGCTCGATCCTCGCCAGATCGGTCGCGTCTGACCCGCCCAGGGGCCTGCCCTTCGGTGCTGGACGACCGACGATCAGGGGTAGTGCCGGGCCAGCGACTCGGCCACGCACACCGGTTTGTCGCCCCCTTCGCGCTCGACCAGCACCTGCCAGGTCAGCTGCACGCCTTGGCTGTCCACCGGCTCACTGGCCAGCAACGTCAGGCGTGCGCGCACCCGGCTGCCCACCGGCACCGGTGATGGAAAGCGGACCTTGTTGAGCCCGTAGTTGATGCCCATGCGCACCGGCGGAAAGGCCATGGCCAGGTCAAAGAAGCGCGGCAACAGGGACAGCGTCAGGAAGCCATGCGCGATGGTGGTGCCGAATGGCCCCTGACGGGCACGCTCGACATCGCAATGGATCCACTGGTGGTCTCCGGTGGCCTGGGCGAACTGGTCGACCTGCGCCTGGGTGATGGTGATCCAGTCGCTGACAGCCACTTCCTGGCCGATGCAGGCCGTCAGCTCGGCCATGGATTCAAATCGCTTCATGGCGCCACCTTAGCAGGGCCGCCGTCGCCGCCCTGTCGGGGCTGCGACAGCGCTCAGCGGTCCAGCCACTCGCAGATGGGCTGCCATTGCTGCAGGTCCTTTTCGACCCGGCTGGGCGCCACATCGAACAGGGTCAGCCCGCGGGCGGCCAGGTGGATGTAGTTCTGCGTGTCGCGCAGGTAGGCCAGCACGGGCAAGCCCAGCCCCGAGACGAACTCGCGCAGCTTGTCGGCGGCAATGGTGCGCGGATCAACCCGCATGCCGATGATGCCGATGTCCAGCTGGGAAGAGCGCTTGAGCTCTGCCACCTCGTCCAGAAAGGCCCGGGTCGCATAGATATCGAAAATGCTGGGCTGCAAAGGCACCAGCACTTTGTCGGCCAAGCGCATCACGTCCTTGAATCGCCAGCCGTGCAGCCCGGCCGGGGTGTCGAGCACCACGTGCGAGACATCGCGGGGTGGGCGGGCAATCAGATCATGCGAGATGTCCCAGGTCTGGATCGGGCGTGCTTCAGGCGGTCGCAGGCGCAACCACAGCCGCGACGACTGCTGGCGGTCTGCATCACCCAGCATGACGCTGTGACCCTGGCTGGCAAAGTAACCGGCCACGTTGGTCGACAGCGTGGACTTGCCCACGCCACCCTTCGGATTGGCAACCAGCACCACAGGCATACAGACCTCCTCAGATCAGACCGACAGGCGCCATGGTAGCGCGTGCCGCAGCGCGGCCCCTCACCAGGCGTCCCAGAGCAGCTTGACGCCAGTCAGGAACATGCCGACGTAGACCAGCCGGTAGAACAGCTGCGGCTGGATCCGGTGCGCAATCCGCACCCCGGCCCAGACCCCCAGGGGAGCAAAGGGCAGCAAGGCCAGCGAGGTGCCCATGTTGCGCCAGTCAAGCAGCCCCAACCAGGCGTAGGGCACCCACTTGCTCAGGTTGACCACAAAGAAGAAGAAAGCCATGGTGCCGGTGAAGACCAGTGGAGACAGCCGCATCGGGATCACGTAGGCGTTGATCGGCGGCCCGCCGGCGTGAGCGATGAAGCTGGTGAATCCCGAGGTGGCAGTCAGGATGAAGCCGGCCCAGCGTGGTGGTGGTGGGCTGTCGGCCCGCGGCGGAAACAGCAGGCGCTGTGCCAGGAACAGCAGGGTGAAGCCCCCCACGATGCCTGCCACCAGCCGGGCGTCAAGCGAGCGGAACAGCAGCGTGCCAATGACGATGCCCAGCAGGCCGGGCAACAGCAGAAAGCGCAACAAACGCCAGTCCACGTGCCGCCGGAAGGCGGCCATGCCCATCAGGTCCATCACCAGCAGGATGGGCATCAGTATGGCCGCGGCCTGCGGCACCGTGACCGCCAGCGCCATCATGGGCACCGCCAGCGAACCGAAGCCCGACCCGAAGCCGCTCTTGCTCATGCCCAGCAGCAGCACGGCCGGAATGGACACGGCATAAAAGGCGGGATCGGTGATCAGCGGAAGTGAGGTCATGGACAATGTGCAGATGCCGAACGTTCAACTCTGGGGTGAGACCCTGCGACTGCTGGTCGAGATCGCGGCCACCGCTGCCTTTGCGCTCTCGGGCATTCTGGAGGGCGCGCGCAAGCGGCTGGATGCGGTGGGCGTTTGTGTGGTGGGCTTCCTGGCGGCGTTTGGTGGCGGCACGCTGCGCGACCTGTTGCTGGACCAGCGCCCTTTCTTCTGGGTCAGGCACGTCGAACTGCTCTGGGGCGTGCTGGGATTGTGTGTGCTGGCCATGTTCTTCTTGCGCAGCCGGCATTTTGCACCGACCGAGAAAGCCATTCAGTGGCCTGACGCGTTGGGCCTGGGCCTGTTCGCAGCCACCGGCGTTCACCAGTCCCTCATGCTGGAACTGCCCGCTCTGGTCGCGGTGCTGATGGGCCTGATCACCGGGGTGTTCGGTGGCGTGCTGCGCGATGTCGTCTGCAACGAGATCCCCACCGCCTTTCACGACCACCGCCCCTACGCCCTGTGCGCCTTCTTCGGCGGCTGGGTCTATGTGGGTCTGTGGCAGTTGGGCACACCCGGCTGGGTGGCCCTGGTCGCCTGCGTCGGCGTCACTGCCGGATTGCGGGGGCTGGCGCTGTGGCGCAACTGGCAGCTACCCGCGTGGCGGACATAGGGCCCCCACGCTCCGCCGCTGCGCGGGTCGCTGCCCCCCGAGGGGGCTGACCTGCCTTGGGGCGGCCCGGCGGCAGGTCCGGTGCCCCCACGCTCCGCCGCTGCGCGGGTCGCTGCCCCCCGAGGGGGCTGACCTTGCTTGGGGCGGCCCGGCGGCAGGTCCGGTGCCCCCACGCTCCGCCGCTGCGCGGGTCGCTGCCCCCCGAGGGGGCTGACCTTGCTTGGGGCGGCCCTGCGCTGCGGTCGCACTCGCCCCCTCGCTCCGCCGC
>Ga0208242_100120_pt1 | contig 108703 bp, 99 predicted proteins | sample SubbioAug_CSW13A_FD_184825 | JGI IMG/M metagenome (GOLD analysis project Ga0208242, IMG submission 184825) | Serpentinite rock and fluid subsurface biosphere microbial communities from McLaughlin Reserve, California, USA - CR12Aug_CSW13A (SPAdes) | ecosystem: Environmental > Terrestrial > Deep... | reverse complement strand
CATGTCACGATTTCTTCAAGGAGATGGACATGGCGAGAACTGCGAGGGGTGCGGACAACTTGGAGTGGGCGCGCGAAGTGTTGGCGCAAGCGCACACGATTGAGCAATTGCGACAGGCGCAAGCCGTGGTGCTGCCGCTGGATTACGGCTTGAGCATGGAGCAGACCGCGCGTGCGATTGGCCGCTCGGTGCCATGGACGTGTCGGCTGCGCAACCGCTTCCTGGCCGGCGAGATCGTCGGCGACGGCCAGCGCCAGGCGCGCGGTGGGCGCCGACGCCAGAACATGAGCGTCGAGCAGGAGCGCGAAGTGCTGGCCCCGTTCCTGGATCGGGCACGCACCGGGGGCATCCTGGTGGTCGGCCAGGTCAAGGCCGAACTCGAAGCCCGGCTGGGCCGCACGATGGCGCTGTCTTCGGTCTACAACCTGCTGCACCGGCACGGCTGGCGCAAGCTCGCCCCGGACAAGCGACACCCGCAAAGCGACGCACTGGCTCAACAGGAGTGGAAAAAAAACGCCCCGAGCGACTCGCCCAAATTCGCGCCCTCTGGCCGGGCCAAGGTCCGATCAAGCTGATGTTTCAGGACGAAGCGCGCTTCGGCCGCATCAACGACGTGCGCCGCTGTTGGGCGCCCAGGCCAATACGACCACTGTGCCAGGCCATGCTCACGCACGAGTACACCTATGCCTACGCGGCCGTGGACGTGCAGACCGGCGAGATCGACTCGCTGATCCTGCCCCACGTCAACACGCACTGCATGCAGATATTCCTCGACGAAGTCGGCCAACGCCACACCGATGCGCGCATCGTGATGGTGCTCGACGGCGCGGGCTGGCACACCAGCGGCGAGCTCGTCGCGCCGGCCAACATGCGGCTGCTCAGCCTGCCGCCCTATGCCCCGGAACTCAACCCGGTCGAGCATGTCTGGGACGAATTGCGCGAGAAGCACTTCCACAACCGCGTCTTCGACAGCCTCGACGCACTCGAGGATCACCTCGAAGTCGCTCTGCGAGACTATGAAAACGACGCGCCATGCATCAAGTCCATCGTCGCATGGCCATGGATTATTGATGCACTATTGAAATAGAAATGGAATCACTCCACCGTCACGCTCTTCGCCAAATTCCTGGGTTTGTCCACATCCGTTCCCTTGGCCAAGGCGGTGTGATACGCCAGCAACTGCAACGGCACCACATGCAGGATGGGTGACAGCGCGCCGTAGTTTTCAGGCATGCGGATAACGTGGATGCCCTCGGCACTCTGGATGCGGGTGTCGGCGTCGGCCAGCACGTACAGCACACCGCCGCGCGCGCGCACCTCCTGCATGTTGCTCTTGAGCTTTTCCAGTAGCGCGTCGTTGGGCGCCACGGTCACCACCGGCATGGCACTGGTCACCAGGGCCAGCGGGCCGTGCTTGAGCTCACCGGCCGGGTAGGCCTCGGCGTGGATGTAACTGATTTCCTTCAGCTTCAGGGCGCCTTCGAGTGCAATCGGGTAGTGCAGGCCGCGGCCGAGGAACAGGGCGTTCTCCATGCGCCCAAAGTCTTCGCTCCAGCTGATCACCTGGGGCTCCAGCGCCAGGACGGCTTGCAGGGCCACGGGCAGGTGGCGCATGGCCTTGAGGTGGTTGGCCTCGGCTTCATCGCTCAGGTGCCCGCGCACCTGCGCCAACGACAGCGTGAGCAAAAACAGGCCGGCGAGCTGGGTGGTGAAGGCTTTGGTGGAGGCCACACCGATCTCGACCCCCGCGCGGGTGATGTAGGCGAGCTCGCATTCGCGCACCATGGCTGAGGTGGCCACGTTGCAAATGGTCAGCGTGTGCTTCATGCCCAGGCCTTGGGCGTGGCGCAGGGCGGCCAGGGTGTCGGCGGTTTCGCCGCTTTGCGAGATGACCACCACCAGGGTTCGGGGGTTGGGCACGCTGGTGCGGTAGCGGTATTCGCTGGCCACTTCAACCTGGGTCGGTATTTTGGCGATGTCTTCGAGCCAGTATTTCGCGGTGCAGCCGCTGTAGTAGCTGGTGCCACAAGCCAGAATCAAGACGTTGTCAATGTCCTTGAAGACGCGGTAGGCACCATCGCCAAACAGCTCGGGCATGATGCCTTTGACACCTTGAAGCGTGTCACCAATGGCGCGCGGTTGCTCGAAGATTTCTTTCTGCATGTAGTGGCGGTAGGGGCCGAGTTCGGCCGCGCCGCTGTGGGCATGGACGGTCTTCACCGGGCGCTGGCTGGCGTCAAACGGGCGACCCTGGCGGTCGGTCACCCAGTAGCGACCCAGCTGCAGGTCCACGAGGTCACCCTCTTCCAGGTAAACAATCTGATTGGTCACGCCGGCCAGGGCCATGGCGTCGCTGGCCAGGAAGTGCTCCAGACCGCCCTCCCCCACACCCAGCACCAGCGGCGAGCCGGCGCGCGCGCCCACCACGCGGTGTGGCTCGTCTTTGTGCATCACCGCCAGCGCGTAGGCGCCGTGCAGCTGCACCACGGCCGCCTGGAGGGCCGCGAACACGTCGCCCTCGTACAGCGAATCGATCAGGTGGGCGATGACTTCGGTGTCGGTCTGGCTCTCGAACACATAACCCCTGGCTTGCAGAGCCGCGCGCAGTTCGTCGTGGTTTTCGATGATGCCGTTGTGCACCAGCGCCACATGGCCGGGTGCACCCGCCACGGCGGCCGGGCCATGGCTGAAATGCGGGTGGGCGTTGTGCACCACCGGCGCACCGTGGGTGGCCCAGCGGGTGTGGGCAATGCCGGTGCCGCTCGCGATGTGTTCGGTCTGCACCTGCTGCGCGAGCTCGGCCACGCGGGCGGTGCTGCGGGCACGCCGCAGGCCCCCGGTGTGCACGGCCACGCCACACGAGTCGTAGCCTCGGTATTCCAGCCGCTGCAAACCCTGAACCAGCACGGGCACGATGTCACGCCCGGAAACCCCTGCCACGATGCCACACATACCACGCTCCTTGAGTTGAATGGGCTCGATGCTAAACAGGGTCGGTAAAAATTAACAATCTAAATTTCGATATTTTTAATTCATTTATTTCACATCGAGAATGTCACCGCGAATTAATTCACGGAAAATACGTTTATGAAAGAAATCAACATAGACGAGGTCGACCTGCGCTTGCTGGACCTGCTGCAAAACGACGCGTCCCGCAGCAACCAGACGCTGGCCGGGCTGGCCCACCTGTCGCCCCCCACCAGCCTGCGCCGCATCAAGCGGCTGCGCAGCCTGGGCCTGATCGAGCGCGAGGTGGCCTTGCTCAGCCCCGACCGGCTGGCCCCCCTGCTCGGGCACGGCCTCACGGCCCTGGTTGAAATCACGCTGGAGCGCCAGGGTGCCGAGCAACTGGAGGCGTTTGAAGCCCGCGTGGTGCAAGACCGGGCGGTGCAGCAGTGTTACCGCGTGAGCCCCGGGCCCGACTTCATGCTGGTGGTGCACACCGCCGACATGCCGGCCTACCTGGCGCTGGCACAGCGGCTGTTCACCAGCGAAGCCAACGTGCGCAACGTCAAGACCTTCTTCAGCCTCAAGCGGGCCAAGTTCGACCCCCGACTGCCACTGGCTCACCCCGTGGCGCCTTGAGACACCGACATCACGCATCACGCATCACGCATCACGCATCACAACCCGATAAACGTGCAAATCACACACCGATGGCAAAACCATGCGTCGGCGGGTGTTGACATTCGAAAGGGCCTGGACGACCCTCCACCGGGACAGCCCTTGAAGCTGATCCAACAAGGGGAACGTTCACATGTTTTTTTTATCGATTGCACTCGCTTTGGCCGTGGCGCTGCTGGCGCTGGGCACCTGGTTCTGGCGCAGGACCACCCGCCCATCCTCGGGGCGGAATGACCGCTACGCGCCCGAGCGCATCCTGACGACAGAGCAGGTGCACATGCTCGATTATTTGCAGGACACCTTTCCGGGACAGATCGTGTTGCCCCATGTCTTGCTCAAAGACATGCTGTCCATACGCCGCGCCGACGACCACCAACGGGCCGCGCAACGGCTCGGCCAACAACGGTTGGATTTCGTGGTGTGCGGTGAAGACGGTCGCCCGTCTTTCGCCTTTGACATCGAGCAACACCACCTGAGCGATGCCAAGGCCAAGGCGTACCAGGTGAAGATGAAAAACCGGATTCTAAAAACCGCAGGGGTGCGCTTTGTTTTGCTGAAAAATGGTCTGCACCGCATGCCAGCTCCGGCCGAATTCCGCAAACAACTGAACCTCGCTGCCCTGCCCCAGCCCCGCTCCAGCGCAGCGGCCCGCGAGAGCGCGATGCAACAGCTGGAAAGCCAGTTTTCAGAATTCGACCAGCATTACACGTCCACCAGCCACCGCGACGCCGAAGTCATGGGCCTGAGCAGCCTGATGGACCTGGAACCCAGCGCGCGGCGGCGGGGCCACACCGACCGCCGTCCCGAACAGCCCGGCATCAGCCGCTATGACGGGAGCGCCATGGATGTGCGCGGCGGCTAAAGTTCGCCGCGCAGACCGCTTCCGGCTCCTCAGCCGCTGGGTTCAGGGCTTCGTTTTCACCGGCCGCTGCCAGTCGGTAATGGTGACCTGCTTGCCCCGCGACACCGACAGCACCCCGGGCGGCGTGCTCTTGGTGATGGTGGAACCGCCGCCCACCGTGCCTCCCGCGCCAATGGTGACCGGCGCCACCAGCACGCAGTTGCTGCCCACGTGCACATCGGCCTCAATCACGGTGCGGTGCTTGTTGGCGCCATCGTAGTTGGCGGTGATGCTGCCGGCGCCGTAGTTCACCCGCTCGCCCACATCGGCATCGCCCAGGTAGGCCAAATGGTTGGCTTTGGCGCCTGCGGCCAGGGTGCTGTTTTTCACTTCCACAAAGTTGCCAATGTGCACCTCGGCCCCCAGCTGGGCGCCCGGGCGCAGGCGGGCAAACGGGCCAATCAGCGAACCCGGCCCCACGCGCACACCCAGCTTCTCGCCGTCGATGTGGGTGAACGGATGGATCACCGTACCCGCTTCAATCTCGGCATTGGCAATCACGCAGTTAGCCCCAATGCGCACGCCGTCGCCCAGCACCACGCGGCCTTCAAACACGCTGTTCACGTCAATGTCCACGTCTTGCCCGCACAGCAGTTCGCCGCGCACGTCCAGCCGCGCCGGGTCGGCCAGGCGGGTGCCTTGCTCCATCAGGGTGTCGGCCACGCGCCGCTGGTAGGCCCGCTCCAGCTCGGCCAGTTGCAGCGGACTGTTCACGCCCGCCACCTGCACCGCGTCGGCAATGCGGTGCGCCTGCACGCTCAGGCCGTCGGCCACGGCAAACTTCACCACGTCGGTCAGGTAGTACTCGCTCTGCGCGTTCTGGTTGTCCAGCCGGGCCAGCCAGCCCTTCAGCAACCGGCTGGGCACAGCCATGATGCCGCTGTAAATTTCGGTGATGGCGCGCTGAGCCTCGCTTGCGTCTTTCTGCTCCACGATGGCCTGCACCGCGCCCACGTCACCCCGCACAATGCGGCCGTAGCCAGTGGGGTTGGGCATGTCCAGCGTCAGCAGCGCCAGGCGCTCGCCGGCGCACAAGTCCAGCAGCGCCTGCAGGGTTTCGGGTCGGGTCAGCGGCACGTCGCCCGACAGCACCAGCGTCACGCCGTCGTCGGGCAGCGCAGGGGCCGCCTGCTGCACCGCGTGGCCGGTGCCCAGCTGCGGTTCCTGGCGCACGTATTTCAGCGCGGTGCCGCCGGCTGGCGCCTTCAGGCCCGCTTCCACCTGCTCGGCGCCGTGGCCGGTGATCACCACCACCGAGCGAGCCGATAACCGCGCCGCGCAGTCGATCACATGCTGCGCCAATGCACGCCCGCCCAAACGGTGCAAAACTTTGGGCCGCAGGCTTTTCATGCGCGTGCCTTTGCCCGCCGCCATCACCACCACATCCACCGGGAACGACATGAACACCTCTGCTGAGCCCCACAGGAGCCCTTGGTTGATTGATCCGAAGATTATCGCCCGCCGCATTTTGCTGGCCCTGGCGCTGGCGACCACACTGATCGTGCTGGGCGCCTGCAGCACCGCGCGCCTGGCCTACAACCAGGCACCCAACCTGCTCTATTGGTGGCTCGACGGCTACATGGACTTCACCAGTGCGCAGTCGCCCCAGGCGCGCCAGGACATCGACGCCTTCCTGGCCTGGCACCGCAGCAACGAGCTGCCCACCTACGCCCGCCAGCTGCAGCAGTGGCAGGCGCTGGCCACGCAAGACATCACCCCGACCCAGGCCTGCACCCAGTTTGAAGCCGTGCGCGCCGCCGTGCAGCGCGCCAGCGAGCGCGGCCTGGAGCCGCTGACCCGGCTGGCGCAGCAGCTCAGCCCCGAGCAACAGGCCCACCTGCAACGCCACCAGGCCAAAAGCAACGAGTCGTTTGAAAAAGACTTTGTGCGCGGCAGCCCCGAGCAGCGCCTGAGCCAGCGGCTCGACAAAGCCGTGAGCCGCAACGAAATGCTCTACGGCCGCCTGAGTCCCGCGCAGCGCGAGCTGCTGCAGAGCAGCCTGCAACAGTCGCCCTGGGACGCCCAGAAAACCCAGCAAGAACGCCTGCGCCGCCAGAGCGATCTGCTGCAAACCCTGCAAACCGTGCAGGCCCTGAAAAACGGCAACGGCAACGGCAATGGCAACGGGGCGGTGAATGCCGCAGCACTCAACGCCACCCGCAGCTACCTGGCCCGCGTGCTGCAGTCCCCCACGCCCGGCTACAGCGCCTACAGCCAAACCCAGGTGCAACACGGCTGCACCCAGTTTGCCGCGCTGCACAACACCACCACCCCCGAACAGCGCACCAACGCCGTGCGCGTGCTCAAAGGCTACGAAGACGATTTGCAGGCGCTGGTGGCGCAGCGCTGAAGCGGCGCGCCGCTGGCCGGCGCCTCCGGCGCCCGCCCGTGCGTCAGCCCAGCCAGCGCATCCAGCCCCACACCACCGCCAGCGAGCCCAGCGTGACCGGGATGCCGGTCAGCGCGTGCTGTTTCCAGTCGATGGCAATGCCCTGCTTGGCGGCCAGGTCCACCACGATCAGGTTGGCAATGGAGCCCACCAGCAGCAGGTTGCCCGCAAAGGTGCTCACCAGCGCCAGCATCACGCCCGCTTCGCTGGCGTTGGCGCCCAGGTGTGGCAGCAGCAGCATCACGGCCGGCACGTTGGACACCAGGTTGGACAGCGCCGCACCCAGCACCAGCAAGGCGCCGGGGTCACTCAGGTGCACGCCCTGCGCCGCCAGCCAGGCCACGGCCTCCGTGGCCAGCCCGGTTTGTTCAAAGGCGTGGTTCACCACAAACAGGCCCATGAACAGCAGCAGCAACTGCCAGTCCACAAAGCCCATCACCTGCGACGAATGCAGCCGCCGGCTCAGCAGCAACACGCCTGCGCCCACCAGCGCGGCCACGTCGCGCGGCCAGTCGGTAAACAGAAAAACCAGCAGCAACACCCCGGCCACGCTCAGGCCCTTGGCGGTTTGCCAGCGGTCAAAGGCGGGTGCGTCTTCCAGCGGCACAGGCACCGCCACCGGCCGCGCCAGCTCGCTCGCACCGGTGCGCGAGCCCGGGCCGTAGGCCAGCCACAGCCACAAAAAGCCCAGCCCCAGCACCACCGGCCCCAGCGCCTGGCGCACATAGCCGCCAAACGGCAGCTGCAGCACCGAGCCAATGAGCATGTTTTGCGGGTTGCCGATGAGCGTGGCGGCCGAGCCGATGTTGGCCGCACACGCCAGCCCGATGAGAAACGGCACCGGGTTGAGCCCGCGCTGCAAACACAGCCGGGCCACCACCGGCGTCATGGCCAGGCAAATGATGTCGTTTGAAAAAACGGCCGACAACCCGCCGGCCACCGCAATCAGCGCCGCCAGCAAGCCCCGGCGCGACAACGCCAAGCCGCCCACCCGGCGCGTGACCTCGGTGTAAAAACCACCCAGCCGCATTTGCGCGGAAACCACCATGAACGCAAACAGCAGCACGATGGTGGGCAAGTCCACCGCCTGCGCGGCGTCTTGCAGCGGCAGCCCGGTGAGCGCCATCACCGCAATGGCGCCCAGCAGCGCCACGCCCGAGCGGTCCAGCCTCAGGCGCGGCAAGCCACCCAGAAACATGCCCAGGTACACGGTGGCGAAGATGGCCACCACGATCCAGTCTTGCCCGGTGTGGCCCAGCGGCGCGGGCAGGTTCATGCGGCGCTGCGTTGCAGGTTCAGCGCCAGCAGGCGGGCCAGCAACTCGTCGTCGCTCATGTGCGGCGTGTAGTCGGCCCAGCCGTAGGCGGCGGCCACGGCAGCGTCTAGTGCTTCGTGGGCCATGGCCAGCCAGGCGGGGCGCTGGTTGTAGAGGTTGGTGAGCGTGCGCTTGGCGAGTGCCTTGGCGTCGGCCTCGCTCAAGCCCGCTTTGGGCAGCACGCGGTCCGGGTAGGGGCTGCGCTCCAGGCCCAGCGGCACCACCTCGGGCAGGCGCTGTGTCCACTCCGGCGGGTTGAGCCAGCGCTCGCGCAGGGCGTTGAGGTGCGCGGCCGCTTCGGCGATGCGGACGGCGTGGGCCTTCACGCCCTCACCCGGCGCCGGAGCTGCCTTCACTCCCTCGCCCCTCTGGGGAGAGGGCTGGGGTGAGGGGCCCGCGTCCAAACCCGCCGGGATCAGCGCGCCGCTGGCGGTGGCCTCGGTCAACTGGTGCGCGGTGTCGGCGGGCGTCAGGCCTTCGGGGAAGGGGAAGGTTTCGAAGCAGGTGGTGGGGGTGTAACGCGGTCGGTCTTCGAGTGAAGTGCCCATGCGCAGCGACCACAGTTCGTGCAGGCGCGAATGCAGGATGCCGAAGCTGGTGTCGTCGGCGCGGGCAAACACAACGAGATTTTTATCGGGCAAAACCGGCAATTGAAGCCAAACAAAAACGCGGTGCTTGGCAACTTCGAGCGTGACCACATAGCGAGAGATTTTTTCAATGCGCTGGCGCATCTCTGGCCGTGGTCGCCACAAACGCCACCAGTCTCTGCGCAGCGCTTCGACCGAATTGACTGAACGTATCGGCTTGATTTCGGCAAGCGCATACGCGAATGGCGCTTCGAACATCGCAGCCTCAACCTCGGGCATCGTCCATCCGAAATCGACCACCCAAATATCTCGGTTGCGGCGAACCACATCAAGGCCATTGCGGTAAGGCGCAAGCACATCCGTGTTTCGACGGCCGTTCGGGTTGGTTGGCAGTGCAAGCCATTGGCGAGCCAGATCGCCGGGAATGTCAAACGGGCCAGTCTTCTGAATGCCGTTGAAGGCAGTCAACACGTTCTGCGGTTGGTTACGTGCAGAGGTGATCGACGCCCCCGAACCTTCACCTCCCATGAACTCGGTCAAGTCCGCACTGATACCTCGAATGTCCGTTCCATTAAGCAGCGCCTTGGAATCCGAAGAGCCAAACGCCACCAGGGACACCCGAACCGCCGCACCGTCGTTCACCCATTCTTCGTCGCTCCAGGCTTCGAAGATGCGGGTGCTTTCAACAATCGCGTCCAGCACCTTGCGGTTCGCACCGCCGCGGATGGAGTTGGTGGACACCAAACCGGCGGCGGTGAGCTGGCCGTTGGCGATCTGCTGGCGCGCCTTGTCGAACCAGTAACACACCAGATCGGCGCCGCCGGGCACACGGCCTTCGTAGGTCTTGCGCAGGGTCTCGGTGTAGGCATCGCCCAGCTCGGCACGCATTTTCTTGTCGCCCAGAAACGGCGGATTGCCCACCACCGCGTCGGCGCGCGGCCAGGGGGCTTCGGTGGCCACGAGATCGCGCGCCGGTGTGGGCGGGGCGGATGCCGGGGGCGCCATCCGAGCCCCCAGGGGGTCGTCAGCCCCCGGCGTCTGCTCCGCCCGCGCCGGTGCGTGGGCGGAGGCCGCCTCAGGCGCGCCCCTCACCCCAGCCCTCTCCCCAGAGGGGCGAGGGAGTGAAGTCCCCTCGGCTGCCGGGCGAGGGAGCCAGGACAGCAGCGCATCCCGGCACTGAATGTGGTCCAGCGGCTCCAACACCGGATTGGTCTTGAAGGGGTAGCCGTGGTCGAGCCGCCACTGCAGTTCACCGATCCACACCGTGACGCGCGCCAGCTCGGCGGCGTATTCGTTCAGCTCGATGCCCAGCACGTTGGCCGGGCCGGTGGCCAGCTCCACCTGACGGTCCAGCCCCAGGGCTTCGGCTTCGGTGTTGGCGAGGTGTTCCACGTCTTTCAGGCACTTGAGCGCGAGGTACAAAAAGTTGCCGCTGCCGCAGGCCGGGTCGAGCACGCGGTAGGCGGCCAGGCGCTGCAAAAACCCGACGTGCTCGGCCACGGCGTCGCGCCAGGCTTTGTCGTCGCGTTTTTTGCTTTTCTTGAGCAGCGCGGCCATGCGTTCGCGTGCGCTGGCCCATTCGCGCAGCAAGGGGCGGCGCACCACGGGGTCGATGATGCGTTCGATGGTGGCGGGGTCGGTGTAGTGGGCGCCGAGCTGGCTGCGTTTGCTGGGGTCGAGGCCGCGTTCGAACAGGGTGCCGAAAATGGAGACGTCGATGGCGCTCCAGTTTTTGTCTGCGGCGTTGCGCAGCTCGGTCACGTCGAGTATGTCAAGCCGGGGCACGGCGATGGTTTGAAACAGGCCGCCGTTGAACCAGGGCACGTCGTCCACGCCAAACAGGCCGCCGCTTTTCATGGCTTCAAAGAGCTTGCCCAGGTTGTCGCCCAGGCGCTCGGGGCTCATGGTTTTGGCGTTGATGAGGCGGTCAAACAGCTGGCCGGGCAGCAGGCCCACGTCTTCGGCAAAGCAGCAAAACAGGCACTGGGTGAGAAAGTGGGCCACGGCGTCGGGCGTGTTGCCGCGTGCGCGCAGGCGCTCGGCCAGGGTGGCAAAGCTTTTGGCCGCGGCTTCGGTGATGTCGCGGTTGGTGGTGCGGGGGCGAAAGCTTTCGGGTGTGGTCCACACGCGCTTGAGCAGTTCGCGCTTGTCGTGTTGCTCAAGGTCTTGCAGCGTTATGTCGTGGCGCTCGCTGGGGTGGCCGTTGAACTGGGTGTGGATGCGGATGGTGAGGCGGTCACACACCACCAGCAGGGGCGGGTTTTCCAGCGCCAGGCTGTAGCCCTGAAGCTGGCGCAGCGCTTCGTCGAGGTTGCGGCCGGGGGCTTTGTTTTCCCAGGCGAAAGCGCCGCGTTTGTACACGTCGGCGTAACCGCTGGACTGGCCGACGATACGCCCGCCCTGCTCGAACAGGTAGCCCGGCTCGCTCCCGGGCCGGGGCACGTCCAGCACATCGCACAGCTCCATGAAATGGCTTTGCGCGCCCTGTTCTTCGTTGAGTGAATACGCTGGCCCCCCCGGACCCCATTTTTCTATGAATGCGCGCGGCGTCATGTGGTCTTTCTTGTGTTGAGCGGGCATGTTAGCAAAGGGCTGGGAGGCTGCGAGCGCCCAGCAAAAAGCCGCCCGAAGGCGGCTCTTGTAGGTGCTTTGCAGGTGCCTGCGATCAGCTCTGCAGCGCTTTCCACATTTCCATGTCGCGCTCGGCGGTCCAGATGCGGGGGTTCTTGATGCCGCTGGCTTCGTCGTACGCGCGGCTCACGTCAAACGGCAGGCAGTGCTCGTAAATGAACACGTGGCCAAACACCGGGTCCATGGTCTTGCGGGTGTGGGCCATGGCGGCTTTGAGGTCCATGCCGGCGGCGGCGGCTTCTTTGCCGGCGGCAAACAGGGTGGTTACCCAGCGCTGGGTGTAGTCCAGCGCTTTGTTCACGTCGGCGTTGCCTTTCATGGCTTCGCCGCGCCCGGGCACGATGAATTCGGCCTTGAGCGCGCGCAGGGCTTCGAGGGTGGCGGGCCATTCGGCCAGTTGCGCGTCACCGGTGTACACACCCGCTTCGTATTCCACCAGGTCGCCGCTGAACAGCACTTTTTCTTCTTCCACCCAGGCAATGGTGTCGCCACGGGTGTGGCCGTGGCCGGGGCTCCAGATTTGCACGTTCACACCACCGAGGTCGATGGTGAGCTTGCCCGGCACTTCGCCCTTGGTGGCGTCGCCGCCGCCAATGACCATGGTGGGCCAGGTGAGGCCGGGCACCGAGTCGGCGCCGCGGAACAGGCGCGGGAAGCGTTCCATTTCGCTCTGCATGTCTTGGGCGCCGCGCTCTTGGATGAGCTCCAGCGTGCCCTGGCTGGCGATGATTTCGGTGGCGCCTTCGGCCAGGTAGGCGCTGGCACCCAGCACGCGCACGGCGTGGTAGTGGGTGAGGAGCACGTATTTGATGGGCTTGTCAGAGACGGTGCGGATCTGCTTGATCAGGTCGCGCGCCATGGCCGGGGTGGCGGTGGCGTCGCTGACCATGATGTATTTGTCGCCAATGATGACGCCCGAGTTGGGGTCCCCTTCGGCGGTGTAGGCCCAGCAATGGGGGCTGAGCTGTTCGAAGGTGATCTTTTTGTCTTCCAGGTCGGCCTGGGATGCGAAAGCTTTGCTCATGGAGGTCTCCAGTGTGGTCGGGCAACAAGTGACCGTATTTTACCTAAACGAAATGAATTTCACATAAGTGAATTTCAAAACCTGCGCATGCCGGTGTTTGCGGCGGGGGTTTTAGCTGCCCAGACCGCGTTCGAGCATGGCCACCACTTCGTCGGCAAAGGCAGCGTAGCTCATGCTGCCACCGGGGCGCAGCCAGGTAAAGGTCCAGTTGATCATGCCGAACAGCATCATGGTGAGCGCGGTCTGGTTGGCGGGGGTGACGCGCTCGGGGTAGGCGCGCTTGAGAAAACGGGTGACGGCGGCCACCACGTCGCGCTGGCGGTTCAAGATGAGTTCGCGCTGCGCGTCGCCCAGAAACTTGGTGTCGGAGACCAGCGACACATGGCGCGTGGCCGAATGCTCGTATTCGGCCAGAAAGGCGCGCACCAGTTCGCTCAGCGCGTCGCGCTCGCTCAGGTTTTTGCGCTGGGCGCGCGCTTCAGACTCGCCAATGAGCGCCAGCAAGCGCTGGGTGTAGCGGTCGAGCAGGTCAAACAGAATGGCTTCTTTGCTCTCGTAGTAGTGATAGAGCCGCGCCTTGCTGGTGCCGCAGGCGGTGGCAATGTCGTTCATGCTGGCGGCCGGAAAACTCTGGCGGGCGAAGCATTGCGAGGCGACGTCGAGAATCTCTTCGCGCTTGAGTTCGTGGGATGCGGATTTGGGGCGGGCCATGCGGGATTCTCCCACTGGCTGCGGCGTACCCCCTTTCACTCACGCAAAGCGCGGTGAGCCGGCAGATTCAGGCGCTGGAAGACGAGGTGGGCACGGCGCTTTTTTTGCGCCACACGCGGGCGGTGGAACTCACCAGCGCCGGCTCGCAGTTGCTGCGCGCCACAGGCGTGGCGCTGGAACGCATTGATGCGGCGGTGCGACAGATTCGCCAGAGCGCGGCCATCACCACCTGGGCGTCGTTTGCGTCCATGTGGCTGATTCCCCGGCTGGAAGCGTTTCAGCGCGAGCACCCGGACATTGACATCCGCATTGATGCGTCAGACGCCACGGTGGACCTGGCCACCGCCGATGTGGATCTGGCCTTGCGCTACGTGGTCCCGAAGGCTGCGCCGGCGGAGGCCATTCGTCTGTTTGGCGAGCAGCTCACGCCCGTGGCCAGCCCCTGGCTGTTGAAAGAACACCGCCTGGCCCGGGTGGAAGACCTCGCCAAAATGACGCTGATTGAAGCCGGCGACGCCCACCGCACCCGCCACCTGGAGTGGCTGACCTGGCAGCGCTGGCTGGACCAGTTTGGCCACGCCGCGCCGCCGGGCAAAGCCACACGCGGCGCCAAGGCCGCCGTGCCGCACAAGCTCACGCCGCAACGCTGGCTGTATTTCAACTACGCGCACCAGATCGTGCAGGCCGCGCTCACCGGCCAGGGCGTGGCGCTGGCGCGGCTGCCACTGGTGGCCGAAAGCCTGGCCAGCGGCGCGCTGGTGGAGCCGCTGCCCCACACCCGCATGGACTCGCCACTCGCTTACTGGCTGCTGGTGGCGCCGCGCAGCGCCCTGCGTCCAGAAGTGAAGGCGTTTTGCGACTGGCTGCAGCAGCAGGCCGCCGACACCCGCGAGGCCATTGGCGACGTGCCCGACCCCGACACGGTGGACCACCTGGATTGACGCGCGTTGGCGCTGTGCGCGGCCCAGCCGTGGGGCACACTCACGGCCCACGCACCGGTCCCCGTTCGATTTTCAAACCATGCCCCAGCCCAACCACCACCCCAGCGGCAACCTGCGCAGCATCATCGCGATGCTGGTGGCGGTGGGTTTTTTTGCGCTCATGGACGCGGTGCTCAAGCTGCTCTCCACCCGCTATCCGGTGCTGCAAATTGCGGCGCTGCGCGGCATCACCGCGCTGCCGCTGGTGCTGCTCTACGTGGCCTGGCGCGGCGCGTGGCCCACGGTGTGGCGGGTGCGCTGGCCACTGCACCTGCTGCGCGGTGCGCTGGGCATCACCATGCTGTCGCTGTTCACGCTGGGCGTGCGCGACCTGCCGCTGTCGGCCGCCTACACGCTGTTTTTCATTGCGCCGCTGCTGATCACGGTGCTGTCGGTATGGGTGCTGAAAGAGCGCGTTCCCGCCGCGCACTGGTGGGCCATTGCCATCGGGTTTGTGGGCGTGCTGATTGCCCTTCGCCCCAACGGCGAAGACCTGCAAGCGGGCTTTGTGACCACCGGCGGCCTGGCGGTGCTGGGGGCGGCGCTGTGCTACGCGGTGGCAGCCGTGACCGGTCGGCTGGCCTGCCGCACCGACAGCAGCGAAAGCATGGTGCTGTGGATGATGGTGCTGATGGCTGTGGGCGCGGGCGCGCTGGCTGCGCCCGGCTGGGTGGCCATGCAGCGCACCGACGCCGCGCTGCTGCTGGCGCTGGCGATCACCGGCTTTGGCGGCCAGCTGGCCATTACGGAAGCGTTTCGCCACGGCCAGGCGTCCGCCGTGGCGCCCTTCGAATACAGCGCCCTGGCCTGGGGCCTGGGGCTGGACTGGCTGATCTGGCAAAGCCTGCCCGCGGCCCACACCTGGCTGGGCGCGGCCATCATCGTGGGCAGTGGCTTGTATGTGGTGCGGCGCGAAAAGCGCATCACCGAAGTGCACGCCAATGCGGAGCACCCCTGAAGGCAAGCTCAAGTCGGAAGATCTTGCACCCCTCCGCTCCCTGCTGGATCGGGTGCGAGCACTAGGAGGAACGCGTGGCACACGCGTTTCACCGCCGGGCCGCCCCAAGGTGAAACAGCCCCCTCGGGGGGCAGCGAACCACACGCAGTGGGGAGCGTGGGGGCTCCAGTTTCACCGCCGGGCCGCCCCAAGGTGAAACAGCCCCCCTCGGGGGGCAGCGAACCACACGCAGTGGGGAGCGTGGGGGCTCCAGTTTCACCGCCGGGCCGCACCACGGCCAAACAGCCCCCCTCGGGGGGCAGCGAACCACACGCAGTGGGGAGCGTGGGGGCTCCAGTTTCACCGCCGGGCCGCACCACGGCCAAACAGCCCCCCTCGGGGGGCAGCGAACCACACGCAGTGGGGAGCGTGGGGGCTCCAGTTTCACCGCCGGGCCGCACCACGGCCAAACAGCCCCCCTCGGGGGGCAGCGAACCACACGCAGTGGGGAGCGTGGGGGCTCCAGTTTCACCGCCGGGCCGCCCCAAGGTGAAACAGCCCCCCCGGGGGGCAGCGAACCACACGCAGTGGGGAGCGTGGGGGCTCCAGTTTCACCGCCGGGCCGCCCCAAGGTGAAACAGCCCCCCTCGGGGGGCAGCGAACCACACGCAGTGGGGAGCGTGGGGGCTCCAGTTTCACCGCCGGGCCGCCCCAAGGTGAAACAGCCCCCTCGGGGGCGGTGAACCACAGCCCGTGGGGAGCGTGGGGGCTCTACCGTTCAGGCCACATCGCCCCGGTGTCGGTCAGGATGGCATCGAGCGGCACGTCGTGAATTTCGGGTCGCATCTCGGGCAGCCAGGAAAAGTCGTAGCCCAGGCCCACGGTGAAGGGCTTGGGCTGCAGGCTGGCCAGGGTGCGGTCGTAAAAGCCACCGCCATAACCCAGCCGGTAGCCGCCCGGTCCGAAGCCCACGCAGGGCACAAAGATCAGTGTGGGTTCCACAATTTCGGTGTCCTTGGGCTTGGGAATGCCGTAGGCGTCTTCTTCCATGGGGCAACCGGGGTACCAGGTGTAGAAGGTGAGCGTTTTGTCCACCTTGTTGACCACCGGTAGCGCAATGCGGCGGTGCAGCTGGGCACCTTGCGCGTCTTCTTCCAGGCCCGCTTCTTGCCAGCGAAACAGCGCTGGCAAGGGGTCAAACTCGCCCTTGATGGGCCAGTAAGCGCCAATGATGGCGTCGGGCCGCTCGATCAACCAGACCCGCATGACCCGCTGCAGCAGGTCGTTGCGCCAGGCGCGGTCGGCCAGGTTTTGGCGTTTGTCCACCAACGCTTTTCGCCAGGCGGCTTTTTGCGTCACCACCGCTGATCCGCCGCCCTGCTTCACGGGCGGTTGAGGGGAACTTTGACCGTCTTTGTTGTCCATAATCAGCAGATGAAACTGGTAAGCCTGAAACAGGGAAAAATGATGAAGCGTGGTCTCGCAACCATTATGGCCGCGCTGGCGCTGCAAGCAACGGCCTGGGCGCAAACCCCTGCCGATACGGCACTGCTGGAGATGCGCGACGCGTTTCGGCGCAGCAACACGGGCCAGCTGGCCACCCTGCTGCCCCGCGTGCGCGGCCACACACTTGAACCCCTGGCCGTGTACTGGGACATGAAGGCGCGTCTGGACACCGCACCCGCCACCGAGATTCGCGCCGCCATGGACCGCATGGCCGGCAGCTACTGGGAAGACCGCCTGCGCAACGACTGGCTGTTGCAGTTGGGCAAGCGGCGCGACTGGCCCACCTTTGAAGCCGAGCTGCCCAAATTCCGCATGAACGACGACCGGCAGGTGCAGTGCTATGCGCTCATGCTGGACGCCGTGGCTGGGCGCATCTCGGGCAGCGAAGCCGCTCGCCAAGTGGCACCGCTGTGGCACGCGCAGCGCGACGTGGACGAAGGCTGCGCCACCGCCGCCCAGGCGCTGCTGGACAGCGGCCACCTCACGCCTCTGGTGGTGTGGCAGCGCGCCCGCCTGGCCATGGACGCGAACCGACCCCGTGTGGTGGCGCAAGCGGTGGCCATGCTCGACCCCGACTGGGTGCCGATGATCGAAGCCCTGGCCAAAGACCCGGCGAAATACCTGGACGAAAAGTTCACCGCCATCCGCCCGCGCACCAAAGAAATGGTGACCCTGGCCACCATCCGCCTGGCCGGCAGCGACCCCACGGCGGCAGCCCTTGAGCTGCAGCGCAAGCGCTGGGTGGCGCAGCTCACGCAAGAAGAGCGCGGCTGGCTGTGGGGCGTGATTGGCCGGCGGTCGGCGCAAAAGCTGGAAGACGACGCGCTGGTGCATTTCGCCAACGGGCAAGACCGCTTCATGCACGACGACCACCTGGCCTGGAAAGCCCGCGCCGGGCTGCGCGCGGGTGCCTGGGGCCATGTGCGCGACGCGGTGGCCGCGATGAGCGAGGCCCAGCGCAGCGAGCCGGTGTGGGTTTACTGGCGCGCGCGCGCCCAGCAGGCCCTGAAAGAGCCCAACGCCGCCACCGCAGCAACACAAGCCCGCGCGCTGTTCGAATCGATCGCCTCACCGCGCGGTTTTTACGAGCAACTGGCGATGGAAGAACTGGGCCGCACCATCACTGTGCCGCCAGCCCCGCCACCGCTCACGGCGCAAGAAATGGCGGTCGCTGAAAACCACCCCGGCCTGCAACGTGCGCTGGCGGCCATCCGGCTGGGCCTGCGCACCGAAGGTGTTCGCGAGTGGCACTACGCGGTGGCCTTGCACGCCCCCGGCGGCAAGGCCGAACGCGAGTTGCTGGCCGCTGCCGCGCTGGCCTGTCGCCACGAGCTGTGGGACCGCTGCATCAACACCAGCAAGCGCACGACCGACGCCCTGGATCACAGCCAGCGTTTCCCCATGCCGCACCAGAGCGAGGTGATGAAGCGCGCCAACGCCATTGGTCTGGACCCGGCCTATGTGTATGGCTTGATCCGCCAGGAGAGCCGCTTTGTGATGAATGCGCGTTCGCATGTGGGCGCGTCCGGCCTGATGCAGGTGATGCCCGCCACCGCCAGCTGGACCGCCCGCAAGATCGGCCTCACCAACTTCAAGGCGGGGCAGATCAACGAACTGGACACCAACATCCTGATCGGCACCGCCTACCTCAAGTTTGCGCTGGACGACTTTGAAGGCTCGCTGCCCCTGGCGGCTGCCGCCTACAACGCCGGGCCCGGCCGCCCGCGCGCCTGGCGCAACGGCCCCACTTTGCCGGGCGAAATCTGGGCCGAGAACATTCCTTTTGACGAAACGCGCGACTATGTGAAACGCGTGCTGGCCAACACCACCAACTACGCCGCACTCATCACCGGCCAGCCGCAGTCGCTGCGCGCCCGCCTGGGCGTGGTGGGCCCGCGCGCGGACGCGCTGGCCATCAACGGCGACCTGCCTTGAACGGCGGGCACGCTGCGCGATCCCCTTGTACAACCGACTCGTCTACCCAACCAGACCCCTCCATGAAAAACATCCTCGTCCTCGGCGGCACCGGCTTTGTGGGCCGCCATGTGTGTGAAAAGCTCCACCGCATGGGCTGGCGCATCACGGTGCCCACGCGCCGTGCCATCAACGCGGCCGCCGTGCAGCACCTGCCGCGCGTGACCGTGCTGGAAGCCGATGTGCACGACGAGGCCCAACTCACCCGCCTGCTGCCCGGGCACGACGCTGTGGTCAACCTGGTGGCCATCCTGCATGGCAGCGAGGCGGCTTTTGAACGCGTGCATGTGGAACTGCCGGCCAAACTGGCCCGTGCCTGCACCGCCACGGGCGTGCGGCGTGTAGTGCACGTGAGTGCGCTCGGTGTGAGCCTGGACGGCCCGTCGCGCTACCAGCGCAGCAAGGCCCGCGGGGAAGAAGTTTTGCGCCAGGCCGACCTGGACCTGACGGTGCTGCGCCCCAGCGTGATCTTTGGCGCCGGCGACCGGTTTTTGAACCTTTTTGCACGCCTGCAAGCGCTGTTTCCGGTGATGCCGCTGGCCGGTGCACGCGCCCGCTTTCAACCCGTGTGGGTAGACGACGTGGCCAGCGCGGTGCTGGCGTGCCTGCAAGACGAGGGACTCCCGATGAGCACCGTGGGGCAGACTTTTGAATGCGCCGGGCCCGATGTGTTGACCCTGGGCGAACTGGTGCGCCTGGCCGGACGCCACGGCAGCACCGAGCGCCCCGTGTTGCCGCTGCCCATGGCCATCGGCCGGCTGCAGGCGTTCATGATGGAACTGGCACCGGGTGAGCCGCTCATGAGCCGCGACAACCTGGCCGCCATGTCGGTGGACAACGTGGCCAGCGGCCAGTGCCCCGGCTTTTCGGCACTGGGCATCGTGCCGGCGCGAGCAGAAGCGGTGGCGCCCAGCTACCTGGGCCACCGCGGCGGGCGCAGCGCCCTGCTGCAAGCCCGGCAAGGGACCTGGCGGCGTTGACGCAAGCTTCCTGTCGCCCGCTTGTTCTTCTGCCGGCGTCGAAAAAAACCACCCGATCCCTTCGAGTCGGGTCGCTGAATGAGACAGTGTCTCGGATGGCCCTCAATCCGGCTGGACGTCACACAGCATGCCTCGGGCAGGTGCTGGTGAGCGGGAATCGACAGTTTGGGCCTTCGTCCCTGGATGCGCGTTGCCCCCTGCCCGAGAGGGTGTCACGCACGGCTTGGGCTTCTTCTTTTTTCAGGGACAAGGGCAGTTTGCGACCCATTTTGACCATGGCGTCCAGCTTCAGCGCATCGAGCCACAGGCTGCCATCGTCGTGCTCGACCCTGCTGACGCGGCAAGGCACACAGGCGGCCATGCGGAGGCGAAGTCCACCGTCTCGGGGCGGATGCGGGGCTGAAGAAGGCATACACGGTCAGCCGTTTTTCCTCTCCCCGAACGGGTTTCGAGTGCTTTGGACAACGCCAACGCGCCACATCGCGCATGTTGCGCTCAACGGCAAGCGCCTGGATGCCATCGTCCACGTCCCTGGCGGTCACGCCGGGCGTGACCCTGGCTTCCCGCTTGGAGGCCATGGCCATGTCGCCGCTGCCTTCGACCCAGCGCTGCCGCAACCGGTGGCAACGAGCAGGGTGGCCGTCAGGGCCAGGCCCATGGAAATGCCCTGGACAAGGCCCGTGAAAAGGGTCCGGCTTGTCCGCAGGCAGGTCGGACTGCGGTTTGATTTTTCTCAAGCGTTGCGAGCCTCGCGTGATCGAAACACTTGACAGTCGTCATGGGCGACAACCCTGGGGGGCATGGTCATTTTGCATACCTGAACCGCCCTTAGGGATTGCATGAAAGCCAGGGGACCGTTTCTTTGGCAAACTCAGACCCAGCCTCCCCACCAACAGGACACTCCATGGCAGCGACACCAGCAAAAACCACGGCCAGCACAACCACCGCTGCACCCCAGACATCGACCTACCGGTCCGAGCACCAGCGCGACGTGATCAACCGCCTCAAGCGCATTGAGGGCCAGGTGCGCGGTCTGATTGACATGGTGGAAAGCGGCCGCCCCTGTGAAGATGTGGCGCAACAGATGTCGGCCGCCCGCAAGGCCATGGACAAGGCCTTCTACCGGATGATGGCGTGCTCGGTCATGGAAGCCGTATCGGGCTCCGAATCGGAGGTGGCCACCCTCCGGGAAGTTGAGCGTTCCACGCGCATTCTGGAAAAGTACGCCTGATCCCCTCCGGGTTGGCGGCGTCACCCTGCATCCCTGCGCGGGCGTTTTGTCGCCATCCAGCGCCTGCAAGGCCTTAGCATGCAAGCTCTGACAAGGAACATCCATGGCGCTGCAGCTCTATATCGGCAACAAGAATTACTCATCCTGGTCGATGCGCGCCTGGGTGCTACTGACGCAAGCGGATATCGCGTTTGAAGAAATCATGGTGCGCTTCGACTCGTTCGAACCGGATTCCACCTTCAAGCGGCGCCTGCGAGGCATCACCCCAGTGGGCAAGGTGCCGGTGCTGGTCGATGACGGCTTTGCGGTGTGGGACACCCTGGCCATGGCCGAATACCTGGCTGAGCGCTTTCCCGAAAAAGCCCTCTGGCCGGCTGACAGGCGGGCGCGTGCCCGCGCCCGCAGCGTCTGCGCCGAAATGCACAGTGGTTTTGGCTCGCTGCGCAAGCACTGTCCCATGAACATTGAAGCCCGCCTGCCCGAGGTGGGCCGGTTGATCTGGCGTGACCAGGCTGGCGTGCGCGCTGACATGGCCCGCCTGTGCGGTCTGTGGGGCGAGCTGCTGGCGGCGCAACCCGCGCAGATGCCCGACGGCAGCGGCCCGCTGCTGTTTGGTGGCTTCAGCATCGCTGACGCCTACTTTGCCCCGGTGTGCATGCGCATCAAAACCTACAGCCTGCCACTGCCTGCCGACTTGGCGGCCTATGTGGATCGCGTCATTTCGCTGCCCGGCGCGCAGGCCTGGATCCAAGGCGCGCTGGCCGAGCACGACTTTCTGGACTTCGAAGAACCCTACCGACTGGGGCGCTGAGGCTGTGCGCCCGGCCGGGCATAAACTTCCACACATGAAGATTTATCTGGTGGGCGGCGCGGTGCGCGACGCCCTGATGCAGCACGACACCACAGCCACCCCATCTGCCCACGTGGACCGCGACTGGGTGGTGGTGGACGCCACGCCCAAGGCCATGCAAACGCAGGGTTTCCTGTCCGTGGGGCGCGATTTCCCGGTGTTCTTGCACCCGAAAACGCGCGAAGAATACGCGTTGGCGCGCACCGAACGCAAAACAGCCCCCGGCTACCACGGCTTCGCCTTTCACGCCGAACCCGGTGTGACGCTGGAAGACGACCTGGCCCGGCGCGACCTGACCATCAACGCCATGGCGGTGAGCGAGGCCGAGGCTGACGACCCCTTCAACGCCTATGTGATCGATCCGTATGGCGGGCGCCGCGACTTGCAGGCCCGGGTGTTGCGCCACGTGACGACTTCGTTTGCCGAGGATCCGGTGCGCATTTTGCGACTGGCGCGGTTTGCGGCCCGCTTCCCCGACTTTTCCGTGGCCCCCGAAACACTGGATCTGATGCGCCACATGGTGGCGCACGGTGAAGTGGACCACCTGGTGCCCGAACGGGTGTGGCAGGAGCTGTCGCGCGGGCTGATGGAGCAGCGACCCAGTCGCATGTTTGAGGTACTGCGCGCCTGTGGCGCGCTGGTGCGGCTGCTGCCCGAGGTAGACCGGCTCTGGGGCGTGCCGCAGCGCGCCGACTACCACCCCGAGATCGATACCGGCGTGCACCTGATGATGGTGCTGGACATGAGCGCGCGGTTGTCCGCCACACTGCCGGTGCGTTTTGCCTGCCTGGGCCACGACCTGGGCAAAGGCACCACCCCGGTCGACGTCTTGCCGCGACACATTGGACACGAGGCGCGCAGCGCACGCCTGCTCAAGGAACTGTGTGCGCGTCTGCGCGTGCCAGTGGAATGCCGGGAACTGGCCGATGTGGTGGCGCGTGAACACGGCCATGTCCATGCCAGCGCCAACCTGAGCGCCGCCGCCCTGGTGCGCCTGTTGGAGCGCTGCGATGCTTTTCGCAAACCCGCTCGCTTCCACGACATCGTGCAGGCCTGTGAATGCGATGCGCGCGGCAGGCAGGGTCATGAAGAAAGTCCGTATCCGCAGCGCGACTGGCTCGCTCGGGCTCTGGCTTGTGCGCAAACCGTGGACACGGCGAGCGTGGCGGCCCAGGCTCAGGCCGACGGCCTGAGCGGTCCGCGCGTGGGCGAACGCATCCATGCCGCGCGGGTGGCCGCGGTCGCGGCCGGGCTGGGTCCCGGCGCTGCGAATGCCGTCTGAATCGCATGGGCCGAGCCGGTGCGCAGTCTCGCACCCCACGGGTTGGACAGATGCCCACCCCTGTCTGCCTCTATCCGACTGTGGTTCAAGGTCATGCGTTGATCTGATCCTGGCTGCCACGGCAGAACAGGACTGGCTCATGCGCGATCGCTTCGCCCACGACCTGATCGGGTTTCAGAGCCCTACGGACGTGGCGCATGGGCGTGCCACGAGAGCCCCGAGATTCTGGTCCACGTGCTGGATGCCAACGCCTTCCGTACCGATGGCAAAACCCTGCAGATGCAGGCCTGCCCCATCGGCATCGACGTGGACGCATTCCAAACGCTGACCCGGTGCGGAGATCCAGTGATCTGTCCGAACAGCGGCGTGCCGAGTACACGCGGTGCCATCTGCTGCGGGGGCTGGAGCACATGAACCATTCCAGGGGCTGGTAGCCCGGCGCAGTGCCGGAAGGGGTTTGGCCCGCGGCGGCAGGATCCCCTGTAAATCTCGGAAACGTCACGCTGATCCAGATCGCCTCACCAGGCCGGGAGTCGGTTGACGCGCACGCAGCCGTGCGTCAGGCGCTGGAGCGCCGGTGTAGCCCATGCAACGACAACTTCGGCGCACGGGACTGGATGCCATTGCGCGTCATCCACCGCACTGTGGCGCGCAAGATCAGGCCGACCCGGAAGTGCTCGTGCTCCCGAGATTCGCGGGCGCGACCGACCCGTTGCAGGAGGCCTTGCTGGTGAATCTGTTCGACACGACACGCACAACCGAATCCATCCGGCGAGCACGGCAGATGCCGCTGTCCGAACGGCTGCGGATCCGCCAGGAAGGCTTGCACGGGTGGCGCCCGTGCTTTCTCGACGCACTGGCCGCCGTTCCGCCCAAATCGTCCATGTTCACGGGGCCTTTTCAGCGAAAAGAGCGCGGTCAACTGCCGTTTCTAGGTTGAAGTGGTCAACATGGCAGCGGCTTCATCAAGGCGGTGATCGGCATCGGTGTGGCCTGCCGCGAAAACGTGGACGAAGTGATGAAGGTCATGCGCGCGGCGGCCCACACCGTGCGCGAGGATGCTGACCTCGACCCGCGCATCCTGGATGAACTGGCCATTGCCGGCGTGGACAGCTGGGGCGACTCAGCGGGGGTGTTCCAATACCGCTTCCACTACCGGCCTCGGGTGCAGCGGGGTATCCGGCACGCCCCCTCCGGCGTCTGAAGGCGGCATTCGATGACGCCGGTATCGAAATTCCCGACCCGCACCGCACCGTGTGCGCAGGCCGGGATCGCAACGGCAAGGCACCGGCCTCGGCATACGCCAGATGGCCACGCCCTGAAGACCCTGCGTCCTTGATACGGCTTCAGCGCCCCGCATCGAGGGCACGAGCGGCCCCCAGCAGTGCCGGTGACTGCAAGGACGTGATCACCCATACCGGCAACTCGCTCAGGTACGGCCGAAAGCGGCCCTTGGCGTCAAACCGCTCGCGAAACGGCGAGGTGTCAAACCAGGTGCCCAGTCGCGGCACAATGCCGCCCCCCACATACACGCCGCCCCTAGCACCCAGCGTGAGCGCCAGGTTGCCCGCCACCGAGCCGAGCATGGCGCAAAACATGTTCAGCGCTTCCAGCGCCTGCGGGTGCCCGGCTTTCAGGGCGGCATCGCTCACGTCAGCAGGGCCGTTGAGGGCGCCCGCGCTCACGCCATCGGCCTCACACAGCAACAGGCAGGTGTCCAGCAGGCCCTGACCGCAGGCCACGCGCTCGGCTGAAGCGTGCCCGTAACGCCGAATCAAGCCGTCCATCACCCGCCGTTCGCGCGGCGTGGTGGCGGGCAGCGTGACATGGCCACCCTCGCCTTCCAGCGGCACCCAGCCACCCAGCCCGTCGGGCAACAGGCCTGAAACGCCCAGCCCTGTACCGGCCCCCACCAAACCTATGGCCGCATGGGTCTGCGCGGCGCCGCCGCCCACCTGGCGCCGCTCAACGGCCGGCAGATCGGGCAAGGCCAGCGCCAGCGCTGTGAAATCGTTCAGCAAGCGCAGCCTGCAGAAACCAAACTCGGCCTTTAACGCTGCCTGCGAAAACGACCAGTGGTGGTTGACCATGCGTATCTGGTCACCGCCAACCGGACTGGCAATGGCGATGGCCGCCGCCTGGGGAGTGCCGCGCCCAAGCCCGGTGAGGTAGGTTCGCAGGGCGTCCTGCAGCGACGGGTAATCCCCCGAGGGAAACACCCGCAGATCGGTAATCGGCGCACCGGCAGCCGCCTGCCAGGCGAAGCGGGCGTTGGTGCCGCCGACGTCAGCGAGCAGGCGGGTGGCAAGGGCTGGATGACACAGGGAGGTGGGCATGGAGCGGCTGATTGACGTGATCGCAAGACCATACCGGAAGAAGGCCCGCGCAGGGCGGCAACAAGACCCCGTCCGCCACTGGAGACACCGGCCTGCCCCGATCGGTCTGCTCAGAGCGGCTGTGAACGCGCCCAACGGACAATGTCGGCCGCGCCCATGGCGCCGGCCTGGCGAGCCACCTCACGGCCATCCACAAACAGGGCCAAGGTGGGAATGCTGCGGATGTTCAGCCGCGCGCCCAGGTTTTTCTCGGCTTCGGTGTCGACCTTGAGCAGCCGCATCTGGGGCTCGAGCTGCTGGGCCGCCTGCTCAAATGCGGGTGCCATCATGCGGCAGGGGCCGCACCACGGCGCCCAGAAATCCACCAGCACCGGCACTTGCGAACGGGCAATGTGCTTGTCAAACGCGGCTTCATTGAGCGCCACCGGGTGGCCGGTGAACAGGGGCCGGTGGCATTTTCCGCAGTCGGGCGCCTGGCCCAGGCTGGCGCTGGCCACGCGGTTGGTGGTGTGGCAGTGGGGACACACAATGTGCAAATTTTCGGTCGACATGCGGTGCTCCGTGGACGTGAACAGCAACGCAGTTGGCGGTCGGCGCTTAAAAATCAAGACACCCCGGCAGGTATGCCCGCCTCACACAAACTGGGCGATCAGGCTGGCACCCCAGCTCAGCAGCAGGGTGGTGGTGAACGGCAAAAACCAGTCGCGCCCCAGGAACCGGAAGTGGACATCACCGGGCAACTTGCCCAGCCCCAGCTTTTGCAGCAACGGCGTGAACCAGCTGATGAGCAGCAGCGCCAGAAAAATGACGATCATCCAGCGGATCATGGGCAGCCCGTGAAAAAGCAGGTTTCAGAGGAAAGCACAACGCCGGCCCGGGCGGTCACAGCCGGTGCGTGCGGTCACCGTGGGCAAAGCCCAGCGGCTCCCACCCCATGGCGCTGGCAGCAGGCGCCAGCGCCAGCACCTTGAACAGCTCGCCCATTTCGTGCTCGTTCACCAGCTTTTGCATCATGGCGTTGTCGCGCACGCTGGCGCTTGCGGCCAGCTCAAGCAGACCACAGTTGAACAAAAACCGGGCCTGGCTGGTGTAGCCCAGCACCTGCATGCCGGCGTCCTGCGCGGCCAGCGCCACGCCGGTGAAGTTCACATGGGCGGTGATGTCTTTGTGGCCCAGGTCGGTCAGCGGGTGGTGATCGGTGCGGTGGCCGCGGTGGCAGATCAGCGTACCCATGTGGCGCTGGGGGTGGTAGTACTCGGCCTCGGGGAAACCGTAGTCCAGCAAAAAGGCCGCACCGCGCTGCAGCCGGTCGGCCAGTGTCTTCACAAAGGCCTCGACCTGGGGGTGGATTTCGGTCAGGTAGTCGTGCACGCCCTCCACCGCCACCGGCGGGCGCAGCGCGGTGGGGCGGTCGGCCCAAGCCAGCTCGCCAGCAGCGTCCAGCGCCACGCCACGTTCAAACCAGGTGCCGCTGATCCGCGCCAGCAGGTGCACGGGCATGGCGTCCAGCACCTCGTTGCCCAGCACCACGCCTTCAAAGCGCTCGGGCAAGGCGTCGGCCCAGTGCAACACACCGGCATGGGCGACCAGGGTGGCCTGCTGGCGCTCGCGCAGACTGCCCGACAGATCCACGATGGTGTAGCGCCGGGGCGCCTGACCTTGGGCGGTCAGCGCGTCCAGCACCTGCAAGGCCAGCGCGCCGGTACCGGCGCCAAATTCCCACACCTCGTCGGTGCCGGTGGCGCTCAGGGCCTGGGCCGTCTGGGCCGCCAGCGTCTGGCCAAACAAGGGGGTGAGTTCGGGCGCGGTCACGAAATCGCTGCCCTGCCCGGCCACACCCGCGGGCCAGTGGCCAAATTTGGGCGTCCGGTTGGCGTAGTAGCCCAGGCCGGGTTCGTACAGCGCCATGGCCATGAAGCGGTCAAACGGCAACCAGCCGCCCGCCTCGGCCATGGCCTCGCGCACCCGCTGCAGCAGGGCGCTCGTTAAACTAGAAGGTTCTGTCATCAAGGGGGTGCTCACCCCCAGATTGTCACCCAATGTCCCTGGCCTCCCCTTCTGCCGCACCCGCAGCGCCCGCGCACCGCACCGTGCTTGTGACCGGTGCGGGCAAGCGCCTGGGCCGCGAAATCGCCCTCAAGCTGGCCCGCACCGGCTGGAACGTGGCGGTGCACCACCGCCATTCGGTGGCCGACGCCCGGCAAACCGCCGCCGACTGCGACGCGCTGACCGGCCGTGCGGGCAGTGCCCGTCCGTTCTACGCCGACCTGGGACAGGAAGCCAGCGTGCGCGCCTTGCTGCCCGCCGTGGTGGCGCATTTTGGTGCGGTGGATGCGGTGGTCAACAGCGCTTCGACCTTTGAGCACGACAGCGCCGAGAGCTTCGGCTTTGCCGCCATGGAAACCCACCTGCGGGCCAACACCGGTGCCGCTGTGCTGCTGGCGCAGGCGCTGCACACCCACCGGGTGGCGGTAGATGGCCAGGGCGACGCCGCCGTGGTCAACCTGCTGGACCAGAAGCTCTGGAACATGAACCCCGACTTTTTCAGCTACACGCTGTCCAAGGCGGCGCTGGAAGCCGCCAACACCATGCTGGCCCTGGCGCTGGCGCCGCGCGTGCGGGTGGTGGGCGTGGCCCCGGGCCTCACGCTGACCAGCCACATGCTCAGCGACGACAAGTTCCAGGCGCTGCACCGCCAGTCGCCACTGGGGCGCTCGTCCACACCCGAAGACGTGGCGGCCACGGTGGCGTTTGCGCTGGACAACCGATCCATCACCGGCACCACCTTGCTGGTGGACGGTGGCCAGCACCTGATGCGCTTTGAACGCGACTTCTCGCTGATGTAACCCGCCTCGCGGCCCACAACCTGTACCGTCCGTCATGAACACACCTTTCGCGCCCCAAGCCGGCACCCAAATACTGGCCCTCACCGGCTTGTGTTTCGATGCCAACCTGGGCATTTTGGAACACGAAAAAACCAGCCCGCAGCCGATTCAGGTGGACGCCGAGCTGAACCAGGGCACGCAACCGCTGCTGCCGCACGACGACGACATCAGCCATGTGCTGGACTACCGCAAGGTGCGCCAGATCATCATTGACGAATGCACGGCCGAACACGTGAACCTGCTGGAAAGCCTGATCGGCAAGCTGACCCGTCGGCTGATGCAGATACCGGGTGTGATTGGCGTGCGGGTGAAGATTGCAAAACTGGAAATTTTTGACGACTGCGAAGTCGCGATTCGCATGGAAAGCGGCCAATGGTGAGCACGATGGAAACCACAACGAACGCCCCCGGCTGGATCGATCCCGGCTTCGATGACGCCAGCCCCACCGCAGCACCCGCTGCCGAATACGGCGCTGCAGGCAAGCAGCAGCGCGAAAACCACAAGTTGGAGAAGCGCCTGTGCCGCGAAGTGGGCCGCGCCATCGTCGACTACAACATGATCGAAGAAGGCGACCGCGTCATGGTCTGTCTCTCGGGTGGCAAAGACAGCTACGGCATGCTCGATATCCTGCAAAAGCTGCAGGCCCGCGCGCCCATCAGCTTCGAGCTGATCGTGGTCAACCTGGACCAGAAGCAACCCGGCTTCCCCGAACACATCCTGCCGGCCTATCTGACGAAACTGGGCGTGAAGTTCCACATCGAGAACCAGGACACGTATTCGATCGTGAAGCGCGTCATACCCGAAGGCAAAACGCTGTGCAGCCTGTGCAGCCGGCTGCGCCGGGGCATTTTGTACCGCGTGGCGAGCGAACTGGGCGCCACCAAAATTGCGCTCGGCCACCACCGCGACGACATTTTGCAAACGCTGCTGCTGAACATGTTTTTTGGCGCCAAGCTGAAGGCCATGCCGCCCAAACTGGTGAGCGACGACGGCCAGCATGTGGTGATCCGCCCCATGGCCTACGTGGCCGAAAAAGACCTGAGCCGCTGGGCCGAGTTGCGCGAATTTCCCATCATTCCCTGCACGCTGTGTGGCAGCCAGGAAAACCTGCAGCGCAAGCAGGTGGGCAACATGCTCAAAGAGTGGGAAAAGAAGTTTCCGGGCCGCATTGAAAACATGTTTTCAGCCCTGCAAAACGTGGTGCCCAGCCATTTGCTGGACACCAGGCTGCACCCCTTCACCACCCTCAAGGCCACCGGTGTGGCCAGTGAAGACGGCGACAAGGCGTTTGACGAGGAGCCCTTGCCGGCTCCAGAATTTGACACAGAGGCACCACGGACCGAAGCCGGGAACGCTTCGATGGCCAAAGCCGTCATCCCCATCGCCACGGCGCACTGACCCGTCTGTACGGGGTGCGCCGTCAATCCTACCGGAGCCCCCATGACGACCCCAATGACCTGCCCAAGCCACCCCGTCAGCCGGCCACGCGCCCTGAAGGCTGCATCAGCTGCAGGGGTCGCCCTGTCACTGACCCTGCTGAGCGGCTGCGCCAGCGTGTACCTGGTGGACAACCAGGTGCAAAGCTTTGCGCGCTGGAGTGACGCCCCCGCCAAATCCCCGGCAGCCGTGCCCCAGGCACCGCAAAGCTACCGTTTTGAACGTCTGCCTTCGCAAGTCGTCGGGCCAGGCGCAACCGGGCAAAACGCGCTGGAAAACATGGCTCGTGTGGCCCTCGCCAAGGTGGGCTGGTCCGTGCACGACGCGCCTGCGGCAGCCCCGTGGACGGTGCAGGTGAGCGCCGACACCTTGCGGCTGCCCCGTGCGCCCTGGGAAGATCCATGGGACGGCTACTGGGGTCTGGGTTTTCCGGGAGGCAACTACGCGGTCACGGCGAGCGGGCACATCATCTGGTCCCGGATGTACATGCGCATGGACCTGCCCTACTACAAGCGCGAAGTGTCGCTCGTGGTTCGCCACGCCGCGAGTGGGCGGGTGGTGTATGAGTCGCGCGCGGCCCACGAAGGCCGCTGGAACAGCACACCCGACCTGTGGGGCGCCATGCTGGATGCCGCGCTGCGCGACTTCCCCCAGCCACCCGACGGTGTGCGGCAAGTCAACATCGAAGTGCCCCGCTGACACCCTGCAGCGACTGCCCTCAGCAGGTCGGCACCCCCACTCAGCGCGCTGATCCGGCCCTGTGATCCAGCAGTTTTTGGATGGCATCGCCCAGCGCATCCATGCTGTCCTGCTTGCCCAGAACCTCGGTCACGCCGGCGGCGGCAGCGTCGGCCAGCAATGTGTCGCTCACCTCGCCCGAAACGAGGGCCACGCGCAAACCGGGGCGCTCCTGCGCGAGGGCGCGTGCCACGTCAACGCCCGAGAGGCCGGGCATATTCTGGTCGGTCACCACCAGATCCACCGCCTCCTGCGGGTGGGCACGCAGCCAGTCCAGGGCTTCTTCGCCCGAGCCAAACGTGCTGGCGCGGTAGCCCTGCTTGCGCAAAAGGCGCCCGACCAGAAAGACCATGGCCTCGTAATCGTCGATGTAGACGATGTGTTTGCCGGGTGCCACGGCAGCCGTTGACGGAAAACCTGGGTGCACGGTTGTGCAGACCAGGGCTTGCCCGGCGCCTGCGAGCGGGAGATACACATCAAAGCGTGAACCAGCCCCGAGACCACTCTCCAGAGCGATGGCGCCGCGATGCCCCTTGACAATGCCATGCACCACCGCCAGCCCCAACCCCGTGCCGGCGCCTGGTGCCTTGGTGGTGAAGAAGGGCTCAAAAATGCGACGCTGGGTGTCCAGATCCATGCCCGAGCCGTTGTCCACCACGCTCAGGCAGGCGTAAAGGCCACTGGGCAGGTCGCCCAAGAGCAAGGCCTGTGCAGCATCCAGGTGCACCTCGCGCAGCACCACGGTGATGTTGCCCGGACGACCCTCCATGGACTGCCAGGCGTTGGTGCACAGGTTCATCAGCACCTGCTGCATTTGAGCGGCATCGGCCAGCACCGGCAAATCCACCATGGTCAGGCGAGCCTCCAGCTTGATCCCCGCCGGCAGCAGCGAGCGCAGCAGCCCCAGAGCCTCTTGCACCAGGGGCGTGAGCGGCTGACGTTGCATTTCCTGCGTCTGTCGGCGGCTGAAAGTAAGGATCTGCTGCACCAACTGGCGCGCCCGAATGGCAGCACGCCCGATCTCGGTGAGACTTTCCTGGGCTGGATGCTGTTCGCCGACGTCTTCACGGGCCAGCACCAGATTGCCCAGAATGGCCGCCAGAAGGTTGTTGAAATCGTGCGCCACGCCGCCTGCCAGGGTGCCGATGGCTTCCATTTTTTGTGATTCGCGCAACTGGGTTTCCAGCGCGCGCTGCTGGGCTTCAGCCTGCTTGATCTCGGTGATGTCGGTGTGGGTACCCACCATGCGCAGGGGTTTCCCGGCGTCGTCACGGGCAATCACCATGCCGCGCGAGAGCACCCATTTCCAGGAACCATCCTTGCATTGCACACGGTGCTCATTGCGGTACACCGGCGCCAAACCGTCAAAATGCGCACGCCGGTCGGCGGTCATCTGGGGCACATCGTCCGGGTGGGTTCGGTCATCCAGCGCGGAGGCCAGGTTGCCCAGTTCGGCGTCATCAAAACCAAACATGGCCTTGATGCCGGGTGAAAAATACTCCTCACCGGTCTGCAGGTTCCAGTCCCAGACACCGTCACCGGCGCTCTGCAGCGCCAGCTTCCAGATCTTTTCGCTCTCGGACAAGGCCTTTTCGATTTGCTTGCGCGCGGTGATGTCCACCAACACACCCACGCGCAGGTAGCCCGACGCGTCGCTGGAAACCGAGCACGACCGGCGAAACACCCATTTCACCTGCCCGTCAGGCAGCACAATGCGGAATTCGCCCCCCACATCGGCGCTTCTCTGGCTGACCATCTCCAGGTCCCGTTCCAGCAACGCCGCGTCATCGGGGTGGCGGTACCGCAACAACAGCATAGGGTCACGGATCAAGGCCTCCGGACCAAATCCATAGATGTCGCGCACGCCGGGGCTGACGAATTTGTAACTGCGCCGCCCGTCGGGCGCCACGTGCACCACAAACACCATGCCCGGTATCTGCGAGGTGACGAGCCGCAACTGCTCCTCACTGCGCTGCAGCTCATCCCGCGCGCGCACCTGTTCGGTGACGTCTTCAACGGTACCTTCGTAATACAGCGATTGCCCCTGCCCATCGCGCACCAGATGGGCGTTTTCATTCACCCACAGCGGCTGGTCACTGGCGTGGGGTCGAACCCTGGAGACGAACCCTCGCACAAAGCCGTCCCTGTTGAGCAACTGACGGAAAGCAGACCGTCGATCGGGATCGATGTACCAGCCATTGAACGTGCGATTCACGTCCGCCAGCAAATCGGCCTCCCGCTGATAGCCATTGAGCCGGACGAGCGCCGGGTTGGCCCGCAGCATGACCCCCCCGGGCGAGGTGCGGTATGCCCCGATGGGTAGAAAATTGAACAGGGTTGAGAAATCACCGCTGGGCGGTGGCGATGGAGCCGTCATGCGGCGATTGTCGCAAAGCCAGCCCGTGATGCTGGAAAATGCACCCAGTTTGCGACCCGGCGGTGCAATGAACCCTGTGTCCCAACACCACACCCCGCTACAGCGCGTCCCGATCATCTTTTGCCTGAGGAAGCCTGCCTTGCAAGTCACCCGCATTCTGGCCGTGCGCCACGGTGAAACCGCCTGGAACCGCGACACCCGCATCCAGGGCCACACCGACATCGAACTGAACGAACACGGCCGCTGGCAAGCCCGGCAACTGGCGCAAGCCTTGCGCGAGGAGCCCATTGCCGCGTTCTATGCCAGCGACCTGAGCCGCGCCCACGAAACGGCGCAGGCCGTGGCCCGCGTGCACGACCGGCCGGTCAGCACCCACAGGGGACTGCGCGAACGCTGCTTTGGTCGCTTTGAAGGCCACACCTGGGCCGAGCTGGAATCCCGTTGGCCCGAGGATGCACGGGCCTGGCGCAAGCGCGTGCCCGACTTCGCGCCGCCCGGCGGCGAGTCGCTGGTGCAGTTGCAGGCCCGTGTCGTGGCCGCCGTGACCGAGCTGGCCGCCCGCCACCCCGGCGAGCAGGTGCTGATGGTGGCGCACGGCGGGGTGCTGGACATTTTGTACCGCGCCGCCACCCGCCTGGAACTGCAGGCGCCGCGCAGCTGGGAACTGACCAATACCGCCATCAACCGCCTGCTGTGGACCCCCGAGGGCCTGAGCCTGGTGGGCTGGGCCGACACCAACCACCTGCAACGGGGTGCATTGGACGAGCGCACAGCCTGACGGAGCCCCAGCGGAACAGGTCTGGCTCAGCCTGCGTCCACCGCTGGTGCAGACAACGGGGATGGCGCAACCAGCTCGTCGCGCGCAATCTGACCATCGACCAACGCCACCAGGCGGTCGCAACGCGCGGCCAGCCGGAGGTCGTGGGTCACCACCACAAACGACACGCCGCGCTCGGCGTGCATGCGGCGCAACAGCGCGAACACCTCGTCCGAAGACGCCGTGTCGAGGTTGCCTGTGGGTTCATCGGCCAGCACCAGCGGCGGTGCCATCACCAGGGCACGGGCGATCGCCACACGCTGCTGCATGCCACCCGAAAGCTCGGACGGGCGCTTGTCCATGGCCCGGGACAGGCCGACCGCGTCCAGCAACTCACGGGCATGGGCCAGTTGCTTGGGACCCACCCGCCCTTCGGCCATGAGGGCGGGCATGGTCACGTTTTCCAGCGCCGTGAAGGCCGGCAACAGGTGGTGGAACTGAAAAACGAACCCGAGCATCAAGCGACGGCGCATGGTCAGTTCGGTGTCGTCCAGGTCTTGCACCGCCTCGCCCCGCAGGCGGTAGCTCCCGGCCGTCATGCGCTCGAGCAAGCCAAGGATATGCAGCAGCGTGCTCTTGCCCGAGCCGGAGGGCCCCATCAAGGCCGTGAATTCGCCCGCGTTCACGCGCAGCGAGAGTCCATGCAGCACCTCGGCTTCCGAGGGCAGGCCGGCGTTGTAGGTCTTGCGCACGCCGTCGAGTTCGATCAAGGGCGTGGGTGACGGGGGGGCGTGTTCTGCCATGCTCGGTTGGGCCTGCGGTCAGATGCGGATGGCCTGCGCCGGGTCCATGGCTGCAGCACGGCGCGCCGGGGCAACGGCCGCCAACACCCCACAGACGGTGGCGATCAGGGCGATCTGCACAGCCAGCGCGGGTTGCAGTGTGATGTCAAACAGCGCAAGCCCGTCAGAGCCCCGCACAAAGGTGGTGAACAGCCAAATGAGGACCACAGCCAGCACGATCCCCAGCGCCGAGCCGACCGAACCCAGCACCGCACCCTGCAACAGGAACACCCGCAACACCTGGCCCTGCGTGGCGCCCATGGCGCGAAGAATGCCGATCTCCCGGCTCTTTTGCACCACCGACACCACCAACACACTGGCGATGCCCAGCACCACCACCACCAGCACCACGCCACGGATCAGGCTGGTGCTGACCGACTGCGCATTCAGTGCCGAGACCAGTTGCGCATTGCTTTCCTGCCAGCTTTCCACCTGGTAGGGCAGCTGGCGGCGCAAATCGTCGGCCAGCGCCTGCGCCGCCCACACGTCGCGCACGGCGAGGTCGATGGTGGTCGCACCACCGGGCAGGTCGAGGAAGCTTTGGGCTGCACGCAGCGGCACGATCACGGTGCGCCGGTTGAGCTCCTTGACACCCAGGTCCACCAACGCAGTCACACGCACCGCGTCGCTGACCAAGGCGGTCTGCACCATGAACCGGTCGCCCACACGCACGCCCAGGTCGGCCGCCAGATCGCGCCCCACGATGGCTTCACCCGGCCCCAACCGGGCAACACCGCTGACCACCTTGCCGCGCAACCCGACGATGCGGTCGTAGCGGTCCAGATCGACGCCCATGAGCGAAATCGACTGCGTGGCCTCGCCACGCAATGCCAGCCCCCCGCCGGCCACCATGGGCGAGACGGCGGCAACACCGGGCCGCTTTTCAAGCTCGGGCAACAGGGCCTGCCAGTTGGCCACCGAGCGCAAACGCTGGGCGCGCGGCTGGGCTTCGGTCAGCGTTTGGACCCCCAGCACCCGCTCGGCGGCGGGCATCACCACATCGTCGGGCGAACGCAGCGTGATGTGCGCCTGTGCGCCGAGGGTTTTGGACAAGGTGTTGGCCTGCAGCCCACTGATCAGCGCCGAGATGTAGGTGATCACCGCCACCCCCATGGCCACGCCGACCATGATCAGCACGGTCTGCATGCGACCTTCGCGCAGAAAACGCATGGCCACCCGAAGTTCAAAGCCGAGCAGCGCGGGCATGGCGTTCAGCGCCCCATGGCATTGGTGAGCGCCGATCCGGCATCGCCTGCGGCCGAGGACGCAACGGCGGCACGGACCTGCTGTCCGCTCACGGGCCTGGTACGGACCCGCTGCCCTTCCTGGACACCGGCCCCGATCAACACCTCGTCGCCCGCGGACAGCCCTTCCAGCACCTCGACCGCATCCAGCGTGCGAAGCCCCAGGCGCACGTCGCGGGGCTGCGCACGGCCCTCGACGCGCACCAGCACACGCCCGGTTGCACGGGCAGCACCGGTCACACTGGCCGCACCATCGCGCAGCGCCGCCAGCGGCAGCACCAGCGTGCTGTCGCGCCGGGCGGTTTCCACCTCGACCGACAAGGTCATGTCTTCACGCAGGTAAGCCGGCGCCGCCTCCACCAGCGAAAACCGCACCTCGATGGCGCCCCGCTGGGCATCCACCGCAGGCGCAATGGACAACACCTTGGCCATGAAGCGCTGCGCGGGAAACGCATCGGCCACCACCGCGGCGGTCTGGTCCGGGCGCAGCTGGTCCAGAAAGCGTTCGTCCACCTGCGCGCTCAGCTGCGTCGGGCCGGCCAGCGCCAAGGCCATGAGCGCCCGACCCGGCTGCACAATCTGGCCCGGCTCCACGGCGCGCAAGAGCACCTGCGCATCGGCCGGCGCCCGCACGCTGGCCTGTGCCTGGCGCGCCTGCGCCGCTGCGCTGGCCGCTTGCGCCACCGCCAGCTGGGCCTGGGCCTGCGCAAGTTCGGTACCCGACTCGCCAACAGCCTGGTTTTGCGCCCGCGCGCTGGCCTGCTGGGCCTGGGCCACGGCCACGGCACGCCGGACGTCGTCCAGACGGGACGCACTCAGAAAGCCCTGGGCCACCAGTTGCTCGGTGCGGGTGAGTTCCGCCACGGCCGCGCGAAGGTTCGCGTCCGCCTGGGCCACGGCGGCAGAGGCTGCACTGCGCCCCGTGCTGCGCAAGCCGGCCAGGCGCGCCTGGGCTTGCTGCTGGGTAGCCTGCGCCTGGGCCCATGCCGCGTCCAGCTCGTCAGATTCCAAGCGCAGCAACACGTCACCCTGGCGCACGGCAGCACCTTCGTTCACCAGCACCTGCGCCACCCGCCCGGTGATGGTGCTGCCCACCTCCACGCGCGAAAGGGTGGCGACTCGGGCCGAAAACTGCAGCGTGCGCACCAGCGGCGCGGCTTGAACGGTGACGGTGTCCACCAACGGTCCGCGCATGAACAGCCAGGCGCCCCATCCGATGGCCACCACCAGCACGGCGCCTGCAACACCGAGCCAGCGGCGCCCTGCCGGTGCCGAGGCCGCCCGGGTCACAGGCCCGCCTCAAACAAACCGTCGGTCTTGGGCGGCGCCACGCCCAGGTGCCGGTAAGCCGCCAGCGTGGCGATACGCCCGCGCGGCGTGCGCTGCAAATAACCCTGCTGAATCAGATACGGCTCAATCACATCTTCAATGGTGTCTCGTTCTTCGCCAATGCTGGCTGCAATGTTGTCCAGCCCCACCGGCCCGCCATCAAAGCGGTGAATCACGGCTTCCAGCAGCTTGCGGTCCATCAGGTCAAAGCCCTGCGGGTCCACGTCCAGCATGGCCAGCGCGCGGTTGGCGATGTCCAGTGTGATGGTGCCGCTGCCCTTCACATCGGCATAGTCGCGCACGCGGCGCAGCAGCCGGTTGGCAATGCGTGGTGTGCCCCGCGAACGCCGCGCCACCTCCATGCCACCGGCCTCGTCCATCGGCGCATTCAACAAGCCCGCGCTGCGCTTGACGATGCGCGCCAGCTCTTCAGCGGTGTAAAACTCCAGCCGCGCCACGATGCCAAAACGGTCGCGCAGCGGGTTGGTGAGCATGCCCGCGCGGGTGGTGGCACCCACCAGGGTGAAGGGCTGCAGGTCCAGCTTGATGCTGCGCGCCGCCGGGCCCTCGCCAATCATGATGTCGATCTGGTAGTCCTCCAGCGCGGGGTACAAGATCTCTTCCACCACCGGGCTGAGCCGGTGGATCTCGTCGATGAACAGCACATCGTTGGGCTCCAGGTTGGTCAACAGCGCCGCCAGGTCTTTGGGCTTTTCCAGCACCGGCCCGCTGGTCTGGCGCAGGTTCACGCCCAGCTCTTGCGCAATGATGTGGCTCAGCGTGGTCTTGCCCAGGCCGGGCGGGCCGAACAGCAGCACATGGTCCAGCGCTTCGTTGCGCATCTTGGCCGCACCAATGAAAATCTCCAGCTGTTCGCGCACCTTTTGCTGGCCCACGTAGTCGTCCAGCAACTTGGGGCGCAGCGCACGCTCAATCGCCTCTTCCTTGGGCGAAGCGGGCGCCGCCGACACCATGCGGGGCGCGGGGGCAAAGTCGTCGGTCTGGATGGTCACAGAGGGGCCCTAGCAGAGGGGGAACGGGGGGTAAGCGCTGACTATACACACCGGTATTTCGCCGGCTTGCTCGAATCAAGAAGCGGCTGGTGTGCAAATCGCAGTCAGACAGCAGAAAAGAATCACCGCTTTTACCGGTACGCCTCGCGCCGATTGCCGATGCGCAGCACGCGCACCACGATGCGCTGATCCTGAATGTCGCAGACGAGGCGCCAGTCACCCACGCGGTACTTCCAGTAACTCCCCAGCCGGGCCCCAGACAACGCCTCGCCGATGCTGCGCGGGTCGTCCAAAGGTGACAGCCGGTCCCGCAGAAATCCGACCAATCTGGTTTGGATCGGGCGGTCGAGTTTCTTCAGTTCCTTCAGCGCATCCGGGTCGAACTCAATTTGCCAGGCCAAGCTCGCGCTCCGCTTCGGTCAGCGGGATGGTCTTGCGGTTCTTGCGCGCGCGAGCTTCAGCCAGGTAGAAGTCTTCAAGGTCGTCCAGGTGCTCCAGGATCGCCTCGCGTGCCAGCGCGGTTTTGGTGCGCCCGGTCTCCTGGGTCAGTCGATCCAGACGGGCTTCGATGTCGGGGGTGAGACGGATGGCAAGCATGGGGCACTCCTTTGCTATACAAGTATAGCAACCCATCTCGTTGCACGCTATTTTTTCTCCCAACGCGCATCCAAGCTCAGCCTCTTTAGACCGTGCAACCCGCTCGTTCACCCACTTCGCGCAGCAACTTCTCACACGCACCCACCGCCCGCATGGCCACTTCAAACTGTGATTGATTGGCCTTCAATATGTCGTCCAGCTACAGCGCGTCGTACCCGCCAAAGACATAAGAAACAGATTTCCGCGCACGGTCCTCCTTGAATTCCACGCCACCGTGACCTTCGACCTTGGTCTCAGAAAATCCAACCCGACGCGTGACACGCTCGACCTCTCCGAACTCGAAGTGCTGAGATATTCCGTGCGCTGCGCGATTGCGCCAATCACCGGTGGCGTCCCGGTAATCACCAGGATCCATTTGCTGGACATGGGCCATCAACGCCCCAGCCTCGTGCCACCCACTGGACTTAGCCATGAACTGCGCCTCTGCTTCTTCCCGTCTCAGGAATACCGCGTGCGGCTTCTTATGGTTTTGTTGCAGTCGCTTGAATACCTTCGCGTCTTCTGCCAAAACATCCCGGTATCCAGCAACCACCCGCAGATTTCCGACATGAACCACTTGGGTAGCAAATCGGGTCAATCGATCTCGGGAGCCCGCTGGTTGGTGCAGGCAGAAGTACGCCAATGGCTCAACAAACTCTGACCGAACATCCCACCGATCCTTTTCGTCATTGATCGTTGCCAACACGCGGCTCCAAGCAGTCCAAGAACGCAACCGGTGATTCCACGCGTTGATCGCGTTGATCAACTCGTTGAGATTAGAGCTGAGCATTTGATCGCCGAACCTTGGTAGCGACCACTCGCTGACTTCTTTCTCCAACCCATAGGGAAGAAACGGCTTCGCTGACGTATCTCGATCAAGCTCCAGCCAATACTGTTGGTATGCACCAGACAGCAGGGCGCGATAGCGGGCGATATGCGTTTCGCGATCGTCGTTCATTGGGCGCAATCACTTCGCCAGCGCCTTCAGCGCCAGCTTGATGCCTTCGCTCACCCCCACATCCGCCGGCAGGGCTTTCAGCGCGGCCGCCGCGTCCTTCTCGTTGTAGCCCAGCGCCATCAGCGCCTGCTGGATGTCGCTCTGCGCGTCGCTGCGCGCCAGGCCGGCACCGGGCAGGTTGAGGTCGGCGCCGAGCTTGCCCTTGAGTTCGAGCAGCAGGCGCTCGGCGGTCTTCTTGCCGATGCCCGGCACCTTGACGATGCGGCCGGCTTCCTGGGCAGTCACGGCCTGCGCCAGTTCGGCCACCGAGAGACCCGAGAGCACCGAGAGCGCCGTGCGCGGGCCGATGCCGCTGATCTTGACCAGCTGGCGGAACGCCTCGCGCTCCGCAGCGCTGCCAAAGCCGTAGAGCAGTTGTGCGTCTTCGCGCACCACGAAGTGCGTGAGCAGCGCCACTTTTTCGCCCAGCGCGGGCAGGTTGTAGAAGGTGCTCATCGGCACGTCCACCTCGTAACCGACGCCGTGGCAGTCGATCAGGATCTGGGGCGGATTTTTCTCCAGCAGCGTGCCGGTCAATTTGCCTATCATTGGGGTTTCTTTCACAGATGGTCGTTCGCCGGGCCGCCCCAAGAACGACCGCCCCCCTCGGGGGGCCTGGCGCAGCCAGGTCAGGGGGCTCACATTATTCTGGATTATCGGTTTGATCCTCCGCCACACCTTCTCCCCGCCCGACAACCTGCGCATGGGTCACCTCTGCGGGCCCATGGACAGCCACATCCGCAGCATCGAGGCGGGCCTGCAGGTCAAGGTGGCGCACCGCTTCGAGCAGTTCCGCATCGAAGGCCCCAAGGCCAAGGCCAACCAGGCGCTGGAGACCCTGCAGGCGCTGTACGAGATGGCGAAGAAGCCGATCCCGGCCGAAACCGTGCAGCTGATGCTGAGCGGCGACACCGCGCTGGCCGAGCCGGGCGACGGCGCGCTGGCGATGCAGACGCGGCGCGGCGAGGTGCGCGGGCGCACGCCGGCCCAGACGCGCTACCTGGAGAACATGGCCACGCACGACATCACCTTCGGCATCGGCCCGGCCGGCACCGGCAAGACCTACCTGGCCGTGGCCTGCGCCGTGGACGCGCTGGAGCGCAGCGCGGTCCAGCGCATCGTGCTCACCCGCCCGGCCGTGGAAGCGGGCGAAAAGCTCGGCTTCCTGCCTGGCGACCTGGGCCAGAAGGTGGACCCGTACCTGCGCCCGCTGTACGACGCGCTGCACGACCTGATGGGCTTCGACAAGGTGCAGAAGGCGTTCGAGCGCCAGCAGATCGAGATCGCGCCGCTGGCCTTCATGCGCGGGCGCACGCTCAACCACGCTTTCGTGATCCTGGACGAGGCGCAGAACACCACCGTCGAGCAGATGAAGATGTTCCTCACCCGCATCGGTTTCGGCAGCAAGGCCGTGGTCACCGGCGACGTGAGCCAGATCGACCTGCCGCGCACCGAGCTCAGTGGCCTGATCGACGCCGAGCGCGTGCTCAAGCGCGTGCAGGGCATCGCCATCACGCGCCTGAGCAGCGCCGACGTGGTGCGGCACCCGCTGGTGGCGCGCATCGTGGACGCCTACGACGCGCGCAGCAGCGAGGCCGACGATCGGCTGCCGCCGCTGCCCAAACGCGTGCGCCGCAAAGCCACCTGATCACACCATGACCCTGCCCTCATTGAGTCTCTCCCTGCAGTTCGGCGCGCTGGCCGATGCCGCCCTCCACCGCGCCGCGCTGCCGCGCCACACCGTCGCCCGCTGCATCCGCCACGCGCTGGAGACCGACGCGGAAATCACCGTGCGCATCGTGGATGCCGAAGAAGGCCAGGCCCTGAACCGCGACTACCGCGGCAAGGACTACGCCACCAACGTGCTGACCTTCGACTACGCAACCGACCCCCTGGTGATGGCCGATCTGGTGCTCTGCGCACCGGTCGTGGCACGCGAGGCCGCCGAGCTGAAGAAACCGCTGGCCGAACACTACGCCCACCTGCTGGTGCACGGCACCCTGCACGCGCAGGGCTGGGACCACGAGACCAGCGAGGCCGACGCCGAAGCGATGGAGGCGCGCGAGACGGCGATCCTGGCCGGGCTGGGGCAGCCGAACCCTTACGCGGCCTGAACCACGCGCAGCCCCTGGGCCTCGATCTCCACCAGCAACTCGCTGCGGCAGACGTCGGCCTGCAGGTACAGTGTTTCAGCGCTGGCCACGCGCCCGGCCATCTCGGCCCTCACCGCGCCCAGGTCGGCCGCGTGGCGGATGTAGACCCGGTAGCTCAGATCGGCGAGCGCAAAGGCCCCCCGGGGGCTGAGGCGCTGCGCCTCGGCCAGCACGGCCTCGATGTTGTCCAGGCTCTCGCGGGTCTGTGCGGCCACGTCGCCCAGGTGCACGCTCTGGTGCCCGACGATGCTCGCCGTGCCGGAAATGAACAGCAGTTCCTGTCCCGGCGGATAGACCAGGGCGGCGCGTGAAAAAGTCGGGCTGCGCGGCCCGTACTCGCCGGGATACAGAAAGGCGCTGACCTGGCGCGGGTTCTCCACCGGCACGGCCGGCGTGGACCCGGCCAGAAAAGCGACCGACAGCGGGCCGGAGCGCACCCCCAGTGCACAGGCCGCCGGCACCCGGCCCACCACGCAGCGCGACGCGCCCTCGAACGCCTGGGCGCGGCCCAGGTTGAACTGCCGGTAACGCTCCAGGCCCTGTTGGTCCTGGTTGATGTCGGCCATGTAGTTCCAGAGCCGCCACAGGTGCGGCAGGCCCTGGGCATCGAGCAGGCGAAAGAGGCGGGCATACGCGGCTTCGCTGGCGGCCTGCAGCCCGACGTCCGGGCCCTCGTCGATCTCGATCACGCCAAACAGCTGATCGCCCTGGCGCCGCCAGCGGATGCCCTCGCTCTCGCCCGCCAGCGGCGGACTGTCCACCAGCCAGGCCTCGTGCCACGGTGTGCTGCCCGCGCCCAGCAGGGGCGCGCGCAGCGGCTGCAGCGGCCAGGCCGGCGTTGCACCGTTCCAGGGCTCCCCCACCAGGCTCTCGCCCAGCACGTGACCGGCAGCGACGGGGTTCGCGGAAGAATGAAAAATCAGGGCCATGCCACTCAGCTCATGTTCAAGGGAATGGTCACCGGGCCGTCGTTGACCAGGTGCACCTGCATGTCGGCGCCAAAGCGCCCGGTCTGCACCACCGGGTGCTGCGCCCGAGCCGCTTCGACAAAGCGGTCGTACAGCGCTTCGCCCAGACCCGGCGGCGCGGCAGCGGAGAAACCGGGCCGGTTGCCACTCTTCGTGTCGGCCGCCAGGGTGAACTGGCTCACGACCAGCAGGCCACCGCCCACGTCCTGCACGCTGCGGTTCATCTTGCCGGCTTCGTCGCTGAAGATGCGCAGCTTCAGGATCTTGGCCAGCAGCTTCTGGCCCACGGCCTCGGTGTCGTCCGGTTCGGCGCACACCAGCACCAGCAGGCCGGCGCCGATCTGGCCCACGGTTTCACCCGCAATCACCACGCGGGCTTCGCTCACGCGCTGCAACAGGGCGATCAAATCAGATCCTTGGGGTCGTCGAAGTGGGCTTCCACATCGCTGGGCAACAACTGGATCGACGCGCGCAAGCCGGGCACGGCGCTCATCAGCGCTTGTTCGACGCTGGCGCGAACGGCCGCAGACCGCCCCAGCGACCAGCTCGCGGGCATGTGCATGTGCATGTCCACAAAGCGGCGCTGGCCGGCCTTGCGGGTACTGACATGGTCGAAACGGATGATGGAAGCTTCGTCGCGCTGGCTCGCGAAACCATCGAGCGTCTGCTGAATGGTGGCCATGACCTCGGGCTCCACCGCTTCGTCCATCAGCCCCTGCGACGAACGCCACATCAGATGAAAGCCCTCCTTCAGGATGTTCAGCGCCACGCCGATGGCGACCACCGGATCGAGCCAGAGCCAGCCAGTGAAGTGAACCAGCGCGATGCCGACCACCACGCCGGCCGAGGTCCAGACGTCGGTGATCAGGTGTTTGGCATCGGCTTCCAGTGCGATGGACCGGTGCTGTTTGGCCGCGCGGAACATCACCCAGGCCAGCAGCCCGTTGAGCGCCGAACTGGCCACCGACAGCGCCAGACCCCAGCCCACCTGCTCGATGGGTTGCGGGTCGAGCAATCGGTGCACCGCCGTCCAGACGATGCCCAGCGCCGCCACAATGATCAGGATGCCCTCGAAGCCGGACGAAAAATACTCGGCCTTGTGGTGACCATAAGGGTGCTCTTCATCGGCCGGGCGGGCGGCGATGGTCACCATCACGAGGCCGAAAATGGCGCTCGCCAGGTTCACCAGCGACTCCATCGCATCCGACAGCAGCCCCACCGAATCGGTGACCACCCAGGCCAGGGTCTTGAGCGTGATGGTGACGAGTGCGACCACCACGGACGCCATGAGCAGGCGCCGGGGGGTGAGAAATCGGGAGTCCAGAATCATCCGCCCATTGTCGCCGAGGCTCACGGGCGTTCCGAGCCTCCCAAGAGCAGACCCCAACGGCCTCAGGATGTAACCAGCGGGTTCCCGTTCGGTGCCAGAATGCCCCAACAGCGTGCCTCCCATGAACCCACCACCCACCTCCCCCACCCCTCCCGGCGCGCCCACCAGCTTCTGGATCGGCGAGACCGACGCCTGGCTGCTGGCCGAAGGCAAACACCTGCGGCCCTGGCAGAAGCTCGGCGCCCACACCACCGAAATGGACGGCGTGGCGGGCACGGCGTTCGCGGTCTGGGCGCCCCATGCGCGCCACGTGGGCCTGACCGGTGACTTCAACGGCTGGCAGCCCCAGCCCATGCGGTTTCGCCCCGAGTGCGGCGTGTGGGAGCTGTTCGTGCCCGGTGCCGGCGTGGGCGCCTGGTACAAGTTCGATGTGCAGGGCGCCGACGGCCGGCACGTGATGAAGACCGACCCCTACGCACGCCACACCGAACTGCCCCCGGGCAACGCCGCGCGCGTGTGCGAGCCGCTGCGCAAGTTCGCCGCGCCCCCAGGCCCGCACCAGCGGCCCGCCGCGCCCATGGCCATCTACGAGGTGCACGCCGGCTCCTGGAAGCGCCCCGACGGCCCGCACACCCTCCCCACCTGGGACGACTTGGCCGCCCACCTCGTCCCCTACGCCGCCGGCCTGGGCTTCACCCACCTGGAGCTGCTGCCCGTCAGCGAACACCCGTTCTACGCCTCCTGGGGTTACCAACCCACGGGTTTGTATGCGCCCACCGCTCGCCACGGCTCTCCCGAGGCCTTTCGCCGCTTTGTGGACGCGGCGCACGCCGCCGGGCTGAAAGTGATCCTCGACTGGGTGCCGGCCCACTTCCCCAGCGATGAACATGCACTGGCGCGCTTCGACGGCACGGCGCTGTACGAACACGCCGACCCGCGCGAAGGTTTCCACCGCGACTGGAACACCCTGATCTACAACTTCGGCCGCCACGAGGTGCGCAACTTCCTGGTCGGCAACGCGCTGTTCTGGGTCGAGCAGTTCGGCATCGACGGCCTGCGCGTGGACGCGGTCGCGTCCATGCTCTACCGCGACTACAGCCGCCCGCCCGGCGAGTGGGTGCCCAACCGGGACGGCGGGCGTGAAAACTACGAAGCCATCGCCTTCCTGCGCGAGGTGCATGAGGTGCTGCAGCGCGAAGCCCCGCAGGCCACCACCATCGCCGAGGAGTCCACGGCCTTCCCGCGCGTGACCGGCCCGGTAGCCGAAGGGGGTCTGGGTTTCGACCACAAATGGAACATGGGCTGGATGCACGACACCCTGGCCTACTTTGCGATCGACCCGGTACACCGCCGCTGGCACCACAACAAGCTCACCTTCGCCATGATGTATGCCTACAGCGAAGACTATTGCCTGCCCTTGTCGCACGACGAGGTGGTACACGGCAAGGGCTCGTTGCTGGGCAAGATGGCCGGCGACCGCTGGCAGCAACTGGCCAACCTGCGCGCCCTCTACGCCTGGATGTACGCGCACCCGGGGAAGAAGCTGCTGTTCATGGGTGCCGAACTGGCCCAGCCTGCCGAGTGGGACCACGACAGCGAGCTGTCCTGGCACCTGCTGGACGACCCCGCGCACGCCGGCGTGCAGCGCCTGGTGTGCGATCTCAACCACCGCTACCGCGTCCAGCCGGCCCTGTACGCACGCGACACGGACCACCACAGCTTCCAGTGGCTGGTGGTGGACGACGCTGACCACTCGGTGCTGGCCTTCGCGCGCTACGGCCACCGGCTCGAAGACACGGTGGTGTTGATCGCCAACCTCACCCCCATGGTGCGACACGGCTACCGCGTGGGCCTGCCGCACGGTGCTGGCTGGCACGAAACCCTGAACACCGACTCGGCACACTACGGCGGCAGCAACGTGGGCAACCATGGCCGGGTGCTGGCCGACGATCTCCCCCTGCACGGCCAGCGCTGGTCCGCTGCGCTCACCCTGCCGCCCCTGGCGGTGTTGTGGCTGCAACCCGAAAAGTCATGACGCCCCCCTGCACCGCTTCTCACCCGCATACCGAAGTTGAGACGCCTCCTGGGTTGCGGCAAAGCCGGTTCCGCGGGTGCACCGCAAGCGCCGCCGCGCCAGCCCTGGGCGCCTGCCTCGATCACCGGGACGGCTGCGACGGCGTGCGCTTCGCCGTCTGGGCCCCCCAGGCCGAAGGCCTGGAGGTGTGCCTGTTTGACACCGCGACCGACCCCGAAAACCGCCGCATCACGATGGCACCCGCGGGCAACGGCGTCTGGCACACCTTCGTGCCCGGCCTGGCTGCGGGCCAGCTTTATGGCCTGCGCGCCAGCGGGCCCTGGCAGCCCGAGGCCGGCCACCGATTCAACCCGGCCAAGCTCCTGCTCGATCCTTGGGCGCAGGCTCTGGTGGGCAGCACCGAACGACTGGCGCTGCAGGCCGGCCACACGGTGGCCGACCCCTTGCACCCCACCCAGGCTTGGGCCCAGCACCAGCCCGATCCGCAGGACAACGCCACAGACATGCCCAAATGCGTGGTGCTGGACACCGCAGCCGAGCTGAAGGCCGGCAGCGCCATCGCGCCCAGCCCGATGCTGAGCGGCGAGCACCTGGTGATCTACGAAGCCCATGTGAAAGCGCTGACCCGTCTGCACCCCGAAGTGCCCGAGGCACAGCAAGGCCGGTACGCCGCGCTCGCCCACCCCGCGGTGATCGGTCACTTGCAGCGCCTGGGCATCACCAGCGTGTGCCTGCTGCCGGTACACCAGCACATCAGCGAACGCCACCTGCTGGCACACGGCTTGGTCAACCACTGGGGCTACAACACGCTCAGCGCCTTTACGCCCGAGCCTGCTTACGCCGCCAGCACGGGGGGGCAGGACCCGGCCACGGCCGAGGCTGCTGCCGCGGTGCGCGCCGAGTTCCGCCAGATGGTGGACGCGCTGCACCGCGCCGGCATCGAGGTGGTGCTCGATGTGGTGTTCAACCACACCGCCGAGAGCAACCTCGATGGTCCCACGCTGAGCTGGCGCGGTCTGGGCCAAGCCGACTGGTACGCCATGGGCGAGCAAGGCGTTCCGCACAACTTCAGTGGCTGCGGCAACAGCCTCAACGTCAGTGAACCGCGCGTGGTGCAGTGGGTGATGGACAGCCTGCGCTGGTGGGTGCAGGCCTATGGCGTGGACGGTTTCCGTTTCGACCTCGCGGTCTCGCTGGGTCGCGTGGCGGCACTGGGCCACAGCTTTCACCCCCACGCCGCGCTGCTGACCGCGATGCAGCAGGATCCGGTGTTGCGCGGCGTGCGGCTGATCGCCGAGCCTTGGGACGTGGGCCCCAACGGCTACCACACCGGCGACTTTGCGCCGGGTTGGCTGGAGTGGAACGATGCCTTTCGCGACGGTGTACGAGCCTTCTGGCTCGGCCACCCGACCTCGCTGGGTGAACTGGCCAACTGCTTGTGCGCGAGCAGCGACCTGTTTGACCGGCAGGGCAGGCTGCCCGCGACCAGCGTGAACATGCTCACCGCACACGACGGTTTTACCTTGGCCGACCTCACGGCCTACAGCCACAAGCACAACGACGCGAACTTTGAGGAAAATCGCGACGGACACAACCACAACCTCAGCGCCAACGCCGGCGTCGAAGGCCCTACCGACGATCCGCTGGTGCAGCACCAGCGCGGCCTGTGGCGCAGGGCCCTGCTGGCCACCCTGTTCTGCGCACAGGGCACGCCGCAGTTGCTCGCCGGTGACGAAATCGGCCACAGCCAGCAAGGCAACAACAACAGCTACTGCCAGGACAACCCCCTCACCTGGCTCGACTGGGCCCAAGCCAACCAGGATCTCACCGACTTCGTGAGCCGTCTGTCTGCGCTGCGCCGCCGGCACCCAGGCCTGCGTCCGGAACGCTGGTTAAGCGGCCAATCGCTGACACCCGGCGAACCAGACGACATCGTCTGGCTGCACGGCGACGGCCGGACCATGTCCACCGAGGACTGGCACAACAGCCGCCACTGCACCCTCGGCGCGGTCATCACGGTCGGTGAAGACGGTCAGCCCCCGACCGAGCGCCTGCTGATGCTCTGGCACGCCGGTCGCGGCCAAAGCACGCTCGTCCTGCCCGAAGGCAGTTGGTCACTGCGACTGGACAGCGCACGCGGTTTCGTCGCCATGGGTGGGGCCGCCGGCGAGGTCGTGAGCGGTTCGCTGCACTGTGACGAAACCCGGGTCTGCATGCTGGTCCAGCGTGTCCAAGGCGCATGAAACTTCACCGCATCACGGCATGAACCACCCCCACAGCGATCTGCTTTCGCGCCGCACCAGTGGTGTGCTGCTGCACATCACCAGCCTGCCGGGTCCCAACGGCTCGGGTGACTTCGGACCCGCCGCACGCCATTTCGTGGACTGGCTGACCTCTGCCGGACAGTCCCTGTGGCAGATCCTCCCGCTGTCACCCGCCGGCCCGGGCAACTCGCCCTACCAGAGCGTCTCGGCCTTTGCCGGCAGTCCGCTCATGGTGGATCTGGACGATCTGTGGCACCAGGGCTGGCTGCCCTGGATGGCCCGCAAGGGTTTTGAGCACAGCCGCTGTGACTTCGAACGCGTCGCGCCTTGGCGCATGGCCCGCCTGCGCAAGGCCTGGGACGGCTTCACGCAACAGGCCACCCCGGTCTGTCGCGAGGCCCTGGCCGATTTCAGCACCGAGCAGGCCCACTGGCTTGACGACTACGCCCTGTTCATGGTGCTCGATGAACGCTACGGGGGTCCCTGGTCGCTCTGGCCCGAGCCACTGGCCCGGCGCGACGCCGCTGCGCTGGACGCGGTGCGGGAACAGGCCATGCATGCGCTGGGTTTCTGGCGCTTCGTGCAGTGGCGCTTCTGGGTGCAGTGGCAGGCGCTGCGCGCCTACGCACGCGATCGGGGCGTGCAGGTGGTGGGCGACGCGCCCATTTTCGTCGCCCACCACAGCGCAGACGTCTGGGCCCACGCCGGCGAATTCCTGCTGGACGACTTCGGTCAGCCGCTGGTCGTGGCGGGCGTGCCGCCCGACTACTTCAGCACCACGGGCCAGCGCTGGGGCAACCCGCTCTACAACTGGGAGGCCATGGCACACCGCGGTTACCGCTGGTGGAAAGACCGTCTGATCCACCTGTTCCAACAGGTCGACGTGGTGCGGCTCGACCATTTCCGCGGCTTTGAAGCGCACTGGGAAATTCCGGCCAGCGAGCCCACCGCCGAAGCGGGTCGGTGGCAGCCCGGCCCGGGCCGGGCGTTTTTCAAGGCGATCGAACACGAACTGGGTCGGTTGCCCATCATTGCGGAAGACCTGGGCCTGATCACGCCCGAGGTGAGGACCTTGCGCGAAGCCTGCGGCTTCCCGGGCATGCGCATTCTGCAGTTCGCCTTTGGCGGTGGACCGACCAACCCCTACCTGCCGCACAACATGGAACGCCACACCGTGGCCTACACAGGCACCCACGACAACGCAACCACTGTGGACTGGTGGGCCAATGCGACGGCGCTTGAAAAAACCTCGGCACGCGACTACCTCGGACCGTGTGTGGACACCGAGCCGAACTGGACACTGATTCGTTCGCTGTCGCAATCGATTGCGAACACGCTGGTCGTTCCGTTCCAGGACGTGCTCGGTCTTGACGCCGAGCACCGCATGAACACCCCGGGACGGGCCACCGACTGCTGGGAATGGCGTTTTGACTGGGCTCAGGTTGATCACCGCCCGGCCGAGCGTCTGGCCGCCATGACCCGTGCCCACGGCCGATGGCCGGTTCACCGCTGATCAGCGACAACCCGCCAAGAGACCCTTCCACCGATTGCAAAAAACAGGAGTTACGCATTTCCAGAAGACCACGCCCCAGTACCTCGCCAAACGCACCATCGCCCTGGTGCTCGCAGGCGGTCGCGGCTCACGCCTGCAGGCGCTGACCGACCGCCGCTCCAAGCCCGCGGTGTACTTCGGCGGCAAGTTCCGCATCATTGACTTCGCGCTCTCCAATTGCCTGAACTCGGGCGTGCGCCGCATCTCCGTGCTGACGCAGTACAAAAGCCACTCTCTGCTGCGCCACCTGCAACGCGGCTGGAGCTTTCTGCGCACCGATTTCAATGAGTTCATCGACCTGCTGCCCGCGCAGCAGCGCATGAACGACGAGCGCTGGTACCTCGGCACGGCCGACGCGGTCTACCAGAACCTGGACATCCTGATGGCCCACAAACCCGAGTACATCCTGGTGCTGGCCGGCGACCACATCTACAAGATGGACTACGCCGAACTGATCGCAGACCATGTGGCACAGGGCAAGAAGTGCACCGTGGGCTGCATCGAGGTGCCGATTGAAGAAGCCAGCGCCTTCGGCGTGATGTCCATAGACGCCGAGCGGCGCATCGTCGACTTCCTGGAAAAGCCCGCCAACCCACCCGCCATGCCGGGCAAACCCGGCGTGGCGCTGGCCAGCATGGGCATCTACGTGTTCGACGCGCAGCACCTGTTTGAAGCGTTGGCCAAAGACGCAGCCACGCCCGGATCCAGTCGCGACTTTGGCAAGGACGTGATCCCCGCCATGGTGGCCGCAGGCGATGCGGTGGCACATCCCTTCGGCATGTCCTGCGTCAAGAGCACGCCCGAGGCGCCCGCCTACTGGCGCGACGTCGGCACGGTGGACGCCTACTGGGAAGCCAACCTGGACCTGACCAACACCATCCCCGAGCTCGACATGTACGACCGCAGCTGGCCAATCTGGACCTACCAGGAGCAGCTCCCGCCAGCCAAATTCGTGTTCGACGACGACGACCGTCGCGGCATGGCGGTGGACTCCCTGGTTTCTGGCGGCTGCATCATTTCGGGTGGCCTGGTGCGTCGCTCGGTGTTGTTCTCCAGGGTGCAGATCCACTCCTATGCCACGGTGGAACAAGCCGTGTTGCTGCCCGAAGTGAGTGTGGGTCGTCACTGCAGGTTGCGCAAGGTCGTCGTCGACAACGGTTGCGTCATTCCCGAGGGCATGTGCATCGGTCTCGATGCTGCCGAAGATGCGCGCCGCTTCTTCCGAACCGACAGTGGCGTGGTGCTGGTCACGCGCGACATGCTCGAGGCACTGAAATAGTCTCCGGCACCGCTGACGCGGGTCCTCCCTTGGCAATGGGATTCATGCCACGGGCCCGACCGAGCCGGTTCTGCGGGATGTGCTGGATGAACGTTCTCCACCTCAATTTTTCTGCCTCTGCATGAATTCACCCAAAGTCCTTTATGTCTGTTCCGAGGTTTACCCGCTGCTCAAGACCGGCGGTCTGGCCGATGTCAGCGCAGGCCTGCCACCGGCGCTGACATCGGCCGGTGCCGAGGTGCGGCTGCTGCTGCCGGCCTTTCCGGCGGTGGTGGCCGGTGTCGTGCCCGAGGGTCCGGCCCTGATGGTGCCCGCCAGTGGCCACGCAGACTTGCCGGCCGGGCTGGGCCCGCAACCCGACACTGTCCAGGGCCCCGCGCCCTGGCTGCAGCCCGGTCGGATGCGAGAAAACGGGCAACCGGTGTGGCTGCTGCACGCACCCGGCCTTTATGGGCGCGGCGGCAACCCTTATGTGGACCGCAGCGGCCAGCCCTGGCCTGACCGTGCCGAACAGTTCGCCTGGCTGGGCTGGGCCGCGGCCCTGCTCGGCACCGGGCTGGATCCAGCCTGGCAACCTGATGTGGTGCACGGGCACGACTGGCACGCCGGCCTGACCTTCGCCTACCTGCACCAGCTTCGGTGCGCCGGTGTGCGGGCACCAGGCTCGGTCTTCACCATCCACAACCTCGCTTACCAGGGCGTCTTCCCCGCCAGCGTGCGCCCGCGCCTGGGCCTGCCCGATGCGCTGTTCCATATACAGGGGCTGGAATTCCACGGCCAGGTCAGCTTCATGAAAGCGGGACTCCAGTACAGCGACGCCATCACCACCGTAAGCCCGACTTACGCGCGCGAGATCACCACCCCCGAACAAGGCTGCGGGCTCGATGGCGTGCTGCGCGAGCGCCAGGCGGTGCTGCACGGCATCCTCAACGGCGTGGACGACGCCGTCTGGAACCCGGCCGCCGATGCGCGGGTGCATCCCGGCTTCGACGCCGAACACCTGCAAGGCAAGGCACTGGCCAAGGCGCGCCTACAAGAAACCATGGGCTTGCAGCCCGCGCCCGACGCGTTGCTCTTCTCCGTGGTCAGCCGCCTGACCGAGCAGAAAGGCTTGCACCTCTTGCCCCACGTGGTGGACGACCTGGTGCAGCGCGGAGGCCAGCTCGTGGTGCTGGGCGCGGGGGACTCGGCGATTGAGCAGGCCCTGGCCGGGTGGCGTTGCACATCGGTTACGACGAGGCCCTGGCCCACGGGATCATTGCCGGTGCCGACGTGATCCTGCTGCCCTCACGCTTTGAACCCTGCGGTCTGACGCAGCTCTATGGCCTGCGCTACGGTACCCTGCCGCTGGTGCGGGCCGTCGGCGGCCTGGCCGACACCGTGACCGACTGCAGTCTGGAAAACATGGACGACGGCAGCGCCAGCGGCTTCGTGTTTCACGAGCTGAACGTGGCCGGTCTCTCGTCCGCGATGCGCCGGGCCTTTGCGCTGCAACGCCGGCCGTCCGACTGGCGCGCCGTGCAACAGCATGCCATGGCCCTGCGCTTCGACTGGGCACGGGCCGCCAGCGCCTACCTGCAGGTGTATCGGCAAGCCGCCGGAGACCCCGCCCCAACCACCCGTGGCACAGCATCGGCCTGAGTCACCTCAACCCCTCAAACCATGTTCAACACCCTGTCACCCACCGCGAGCCTTGCCACCGGCACGGTCCCGTTTGATTACGACCATGTGGACAACTCGGTCGAGGCCCTGCGCAAATCCATCGCCAACCGCCTGGTCTACGCCGTCGGCAAAGACGTTCAATCGGCCACCCGGCGCGACTGGTTGTTTGCCCTGTTCCATGCCGTGCGGGACCGCACCATGGACCGCTGGCGCGAAACCCTGACCAGAGCGCAGGACAGCGATGCCAAGCGCGTGTACTACCTTTCGATGGAGTTCCTGACCGGCCGCGCGCTCACCAATGCCTTGCTGTCGATCGGCATCTATGACGCCGCCCGGACCGCCTGCACCCAGCTGGGCGCCGACTTCGACGCGCTGCTCGACCTGGAAACCGACGCCGGCCTGGGCAACGGTGGCCTTGGTCGCCTGGCGGCCTGCTTCCTCGACTCCATGGCCACGGTGGGCCTGCCGGGCATGGGCTACGGCATCCGCTACGACTTTGGCATGTTTGCCCAGCGCATCGTCGATGGTCGCCAGGTCGAAGAACCCGACTACTGGCTGGTCAACGGCAACCCGTGGGAATTCATGCGTCCCGAATTCAGCTATCCCGTCCAGTTCGGTGGCCGCTTGGTGCAGGATGGTGAGCACGTGTCCTGGGTCGATACCGATGACGTGATTGCCACTGCCTACGACAGTGGCGTACCCGGTCACGAGCTCAGCAGTGTCTCCACCCTGCGGCTGTGGACCGCGCGTGCCACCAGCGGCATCAACCTCGATGCCTTCAACAAAGGCGACTACATGCTGGCAGTGGAGGCGAAAAACAAGTCTGAAAACGTCTCCCGCGTGCTCTATCCCGACGACAGCACCGATCACGGCAAAGAGCTGCGGCTGCGCCAGGAATACTTCTTCGTCAGCGCCTCGTTGCAGGACATCGTGCGCCGCTACCTGAAGAACCACGGTTCGTTCGACCAGTTCGCGGACAAGGTGGCCATCCACCTGAACGATACCCACCCCGCCCTCGCCGTGCCCGAGCTCATGCGCATCCTGGTGGACACACACCACCTGGACTGGGACACGGCCTGGGACCTGTGCCGGCGCACCTTCAGTTACACCAACCACACGCTGATGCAGGAAGCCTTGGAGACCTGGCCGGTGGACCTGATGGGCCGCCTGCTACCGCGCCACCTGCGCATCATCTACGACCTGAACGCGCATTTTCTGGCCGAGGTGCACGCGCGCTTCCCCGACGACAACGAGTTGTTGCACCGCGTCTCGCTGATCGACGAGCGCGGTCAGCGCCGCGTGCGCATGGCCTCACTATCGGTCTTGGCCAGCCACAAGATCAACGGCGTTTCTGCCCTGCACAGCCAGCTGATGGTCGAAACCCTCTTTGCCGACTTTGCCCGCCTTTGGCCCGAGCGCTTCTGCAACAAGACCAACGGCATCACCCCGCGGCGCTGGCTCTCGCAGGCCAACCGCCCGCTGTCAACGCTGATCGACGCCCGCATCGGCACCACCTGGCGCCGCAACCTCGACGAGCTTTCCCGGCTGCGCGAGCTGGCCACCGACCCGGCGTTCAACAACGCCTTCCGGCTCGCCAAGGCGCAGAACAAACGGCGCCTGGGCGAGTGCATCGCGAAAGAAACCGGCATCGTCGTCCATCCGGAGAGCCTGTTCGACGTGCAGGTCAAGCGCATGCACGAATACAAGCGCCAGTTGCTCAACGTGCTGCACGTCGTCACGCGCTACCAGCAGATCCTCGCCCGCCCCAACGCCAACTGGGTCCCCCGTACCGTGATCTTTGCCGGCAAGGCCGCGTCGGCTTACCACATGGCCAAGCTGGTGATCAAACTCATCAACGACGTGGCGCGCACCATCAACAATGACAAGCGCGTCGGCGACAAGCTCAAGGTGGTGTTCATCCCCAACTACCGCGTTTCCCTGGCCGAGATCATCATTCCGGCGGCCGACCTGTCTCAGCAGATTTCGACCGCCGGCACCGAAGCCTCTGGCACCGGCAACATGAAGTTCGCGCTCAACGGTGCACTCACCATTGGCACCTGGGACGGCGCCAACATCGAGATTGCAGAAAATGTCGGGCTGGACCATATCTTCATCTTCGGCAACCGGACGGAACAGGTCGCCGCGTTGCGCGCCAGCGGCTACAACCCGCGCCGCTACTACGACAACAACTACGACCTCAAGACGGCCATCGACCGCATCGCTCAAGGCGCCTTCAGCCCTGAGGAGCCGAACCGGTTCAACGACATCACCCGCACGCTGCTGGAGTCTGACCACTACCTGCTCCTGGCGGACTACGCTGAATACCTGGCCGCTCAGCAAAAGGTGGACGACCTCTATCGTCGCCCCAGCGAGTGGACACGCCAGGCCATCATGAACGTGGCAGGGATGGGCATGTTCTCATCCGACCGCACCATCCGCGAATACGCGAACGACATCTGGAACGTCAAACCGCTGTTTGACTGAGGCCTGCCCTGGCCAACGCCGCGGCAGTTCCGCCACCGGCGACAGCCGCGCGCACACCGGTACCCGCAGGCCAAGCCCTCGCGCCACAGCACGTGGGTATCCAGCCCGACGCGCACACCCGGAGCAGCGCTGTGCCCACGGAAGTCCGCACACACCGACCTCATTTGCGGCCAGACCCTGCCAACAGCGTGCTGCGCCGCCCCAGGCTGCGACGGTGGACGACGCATCAAGGCAAGGAAAAACAGACTCCCTGGTTTTGCGACGGTGCGGAACGGAAAAATCAACTCAAAGTGACGCGGGCAAATTTCCGCTTGCCCACCTGCACCACATACGTCCCGGCATCCAGCTTCAAGCCTTTGTCACTGATCACGACAGAGTCGATCCGCACGCCCCCACCGTCAATGAGCCGGTTGCCTTCGCCATTGGACGCCACCATCCCTGCGGCATGGAGCAGCGCAGCCATCCCCAACGGCGCACCCGACAGCGACAGCTCGGGAATTTCATCCGGTATGCCTCCCTTGCTGCGGTTGACAAAGTCCCGTTCGGCCGCATCCGCCGCCGCTGCGCTGTGGAAGCGGGCGGTAATTTCCCTGGCCAGCGCCACCTTTGCGTCTTTGGGGTTGCGCCCGCCTTCAACATCTTTCCTGAGCGCCTCAATCTCTGCCAGCGACTTGAATGACAGCAAGGTGTACCAGCGCCACATCAGGGTGTCCGAGATCGACAGCACCTTGGCGAACATGGTGTTTGGCGCCTCGGTGATGCCGATGTAGTTGTTCTTGGACTTCGACATTTTTTCGATGCCGTCCAGACCCTCGAGCAGCGGCATGGTCAGGATGCACTGCGGTTCCTGGCCATACTCCTGCTGCAGGTGGCGCCCCATCAGCAGGTTGAACTTCTGGTCGGTGCCACCGAGTTCCAGATCACTCTTCAGCGCCACCGAGTCATAGCCCTGCATCAGCGGGTACAGGAACTCATGCACCGAGATCGGCGTGCCGGCCTTGAAACGATCGTGGAAATCATTGCGCTCCATCATGCGTGCCACGGTGTACTTGGCCGCGAGCTGGATCATGCCCATCGAACCCAATGGAAGCGACCACTCACTGTTGTAGCGGATCTCGGTTTTTGCCGGGTCCAGCACCAGGCTGGCCTGCTTGTAGTAGGTTTCGGCATTGGCCTTGATCTGCTCGCTGGTGAGCGGCGGGCGCGTGTTATTTCGACCGGAAGGATCCCCGATCAGGCTGGTGAAGTCGCCGATCAGGAAGATCACCTGGTGGCCCAGGTCCTGCAACTGGCGCATTTTGTTCAGCACCACCGTGTGGCCAATGTGAATGTCGGGTGCGGTCGGATCCAATCCGAGCTTGATGCGCAACGGCACACCGCTGGCTTCCGATTTCATCAGTTTCTTCGCCCAGTCGGCCTGTGGAATCAGTTCCTCGCAGCCGCGCAGCGTCACCGCCATCGCTTCGCGCACGCCGTCCGTCAGGTCACCCCCTGGAGAAGCGACGATATTAGAACTAAAGGATTCTTTTTTACTGGGGTTCATACGGGGTTTTTCGGATGCAATCGCCATCCTTCTGGCTATACTTTTAAAGTCTGACCGCGGATTTTAATGGGGCGGCCTTCTAAGGCTGCAAGCTGTTACCTTGACCTGTCCTGGTCACCGGGAACCATCGCCCCTCGCGCTGTCTCCCACATTCTTTCAAAAACCACTGCTGCGGTCTGCCTGCCGGAGCCCTATTTTGATCAATCCGCTACTCGATTCATTGATCGGCCTTGTTCACACCACAAGCACAAGCCTCGCAAGACACCCTCGGCGGGTCATGGGCGCTATCGGCTTGCTGCTGCTCGGCACCGGTGTGACCGCCTTTGGCATCGCCCCCCTCGCACCCGACGCCGCCAAACTGCCGGTCAGTCAGGTCATCGAAGCGCTGGCCGTGGAACCGTTGGCTGTTGACAGCCTCGCCGTCACCGCGTCATTCACGCTGTTTCGCAGTGACACCGTGCGCCGCGACGACACCGCGCAGAGCCTGATGCAACGTCTGGGCGTCAACGACGCAACCGCCTTGGATTTTCTGCGCGCGGACCCGACTGCGCGGCAGCTCTTCAGCGGCATCAACAAGATAGTCAGCGTCGAAGCCAGCGACCGCGGCGAACTGCTTCGACTGACCGCACGCTGGCTACCGGATGAAAGCCGGCAATTCAACCGCCTGGTGATCGAGCGACAGGCGCTCGAACTCCGTTCGCGCCTCGAAACGGGTGAGATGACGGCGTCGTCCCGCCTGGCCAGTGGCACCATCCGCAGCTCACTGTTTGCAGCCACCGATGACGCGAATCTGCCCGACGGCGTTGCCGTCCAACTGGCCGAAATCTTCGCGTCCGAAATCGATTTCCGTCGCGACCTGCGCCAGGGTGACCGCTTCAGTGTGGTTTACGAAACACTCGAAGCCGATGGCGAACCTATGCGCGCCGGCCGGGTGCTCAGCGCCGAGTTCATCAACAACGGCCGCGAGCACGAAGCGTTCTGGTTTGATGGCGAAGGAACAAATGGCGCGTACTACGGTTTTGATGGTCAAAGCTCACGCAAGTCCTACCTCAGCTCCCCACTCGAGTTCTCCCGGGTCAGCAGCGGTTACGGCATGCGCTTTCACCCCGTTTCGGGCGAGCGAAAGGCCCATCTGGGCGTCGACTATGCAGCGCCCACCGGCACACCGGTGCGTGCTGTTGGTGACGGTGTGGTGACATTCGCCGGCTGGCAGCGTGGGTATGGCAACGTCATCGAGATCCAGCACAAAGACCGCGAAAGCACCCTGTACGCACACCTGAGCCGCATTGACGTGAGCCGCGGGCAGCGTGTTGACCAAGGGGTTCGCATCGGTGCCGTCGGCTCCACCGGCGTCTCGACCGGCCCGCACCTGCATTTCGAGTTCAAGGTGAACAATCAACACCAGGATCCGCTGGCCATCGCCCGTCAAGCCGAAAACATCCCCTTGAACCCAGCCCTGCGTGCCCGCTTTGACGAGATGGCCCAACTACAGCGCCAACAGCTTGATGCCGCAGCGACCTTGCAGCAGGCCAGCGCGGAATAAGGCGCCATCAAGGCGTCGCACAGACACCAAGAACAAAAAAAGGAGCCAGCGGCTCCTTTTTTTGTTCTTGAACATCTTCAAACGCTGAAGCTTGAACCGCAACCACAGGTGGAGTTGGCGTTCGGATTTTTGATCACAAACTGAGCGCCTTCCAAGTCTTCCTTGTAGTCGATCTCGGCACCCACCAGATACTGGTAGCTCATGGCGTCAATCAGGAGAGACACCCCGTTTTTGGACATGATGGTGTCGTCTTCGTTGATCACCTCGTCGAAGGTGAAACCGTACTGAAAACCTGAGCAACCGCCACCTTGCACGAAAACACGCAGCTTCAGGTCAGGGTTGCCTTCTTCGGCCACCAGATCGGCCACCTTGGCTGCAGCGCTGTCGGTAAAGACCAGCGGGGCAGGCATTTCAGTCTGGATGTTCTCGGCCATTGCGCTCATGGATCACCTCGTGTCATGGTGGTGACGGGACGGCCCGTCACAGGGAAAAAGGGCATTGCGGGTGACCATCACCCGCAACCAACCTGAATGCTATAGCAAAACGGTCGGAATTGTGCTCAGCCGTTATTTGCCGCCAGTTTCAGTGTGGGTTTGTCTTCGACACCCCCGGTCATGGGCTTGAGCTGCCCGGAGATGGTGGCACCCTGGTGCATTTCCAGCGCTCGGTAGGACACATCGCCTTCAATGCGCGCCTTGGGCTGTAGCTCCAGCAGGTCAAAAGCAAGCACTGGACCCTTCACCATCCCATTGATGATGACGTGATCGGCGTGAATCTGCCCAGTCACACAGGCGGACTCACTGACGACCAGAATGCTCGGCCGCTCATCACTGGCCCGAATGTCGCCCACCACCTCACCATCCACGCGCAAGCCATCATGGAACAACACATTACCTTCAATACGGGTGCCCTGGGCGATCAGACTTTTGATGGGTGGTTGTTTTTTCTTGCCAAACATGGGCTTTCTCCAGACGGCGGATAAGGATTTAACCTAGAAACGGCAGTTGGACAGGCCCGAGTGGGCTGTCAGGGGGTGTGCTGGCAAGGCGCGACGACGCCGCTGGCTACGGCCAGCAAGAAGGAGCAACGCGGCCAGCGCACTGCCTGGCGGCTCAAACGGGTCTGTAGCGCCGTCACCCGGAAGGTGAGCGCCGCCGTGGTCAAAACCATCCATGTTCATGGGCCTTTTCAGCGGAAAGAGCGCGGTCGACTGCCGTTTCTAGGTTTAAAGCTTGATGGTGTGCACCGACTTGACGATGCCGCCTTGAAGAATTTTGGCGGTGACGGCTTTCACCACAGCCAGCCGCGGCACCAACACAATACCCTCTTGCCGCAGGTAGCTCTTGACCAGCACCGATTGCGGTCCTGCGGCATGGACCATGGACCACGGTTTGCCTTCGAGCGTGCCGCTGAACGTGATCTCCAGGGAACCCTTGAATTCTGGCGCATTTTTCAACGCCTGGATCATCAGCGCCTGCCACTTGAGCTCCCCTTCGGACAGGCGCTCAACCTGAAGGCCGCGAATGCTCAGCGCATCGCTGCCCGACCCCGGGATCAGTCGCTCAAAAAACCCAAGGTCCGTACGCAAAGTCTGGTTATCCATTTCCAGCTGACGGATCTGCTGCGCCAGTTGCTCTTGCGCGGTCCTTTCCGCCGTGAGCAAGCTCTCGGATGTGTTGGCAACCGACTGGGCTTTGACCAGGTCGGCGCGCAACTGCTGCACTTCGTCGCGCAATTGCGCCAACTCCTGCTTCGCATGGCGGTCCAGGCCGGCAATGTCCTTGCCAACCTCAAACGCCCACAACGCCAGCGCCCCGGAAAACCCGAGCACCACGGCGCCCAGCAACCAGCGAAACGGCCATGGCAAGGTGCTGCGCACCGCCATGCGGGGCGCACTCACGGTCAGTCGTCGTCGCAACAAGCGCAAACGCATTCAGTCCACCTTTCAAAGTGCAAGCAAACGCAACAGGACCCCAGAATGCAAAAACCGCCCTCAAGCCAAGCTTGACGGCGGTTTTTGCGGCAGCCCGGCGAATTAACGCTTGCTGAACTGCTTGGCGCGGCGCGCAGAGCGCAGACCGACCTTTTTACGTTCGACTTCGCGGGCATCGCGCGTCACGAAACCGGCTTGCGACAGGCTCGGCTTGAGCGTGGCGTCGTAGTCGATCAGGGCGCGGGTGATGCCGTGGCGCACGGCGCCGGCCTGGCCGGACTCGCCGCCACCGTGCACGTTCACCATCACGTCGAAGGTATCGGCGTGGTTGGTTAGCAGCAGGGGTTGCTTGGCGATCATGATCGAGGTTTCACGGCCGAAGTAGGACTGGATGTCCTTGCCGTTCACAACGATCTGGCCGGAGCCTTTTTTCAGAAACACGCGGGCGACGCTGGATTTGCGACGGCCGGTGCCATTGTTCCATTCACCAATCATCTCAAGGCTCCTTTACAGTTCCAGCACTTGCGGCTGTTGGGCGGTGTGCGGATGCTCTGCACCACCGTACACCTTGAGCTTCTTGATCATGGCGTAACCGAGTGGGCCTTTGGGCAGCATGCCCTTGACAGCCTTCTCGATCGCGCGGCCAGGGTGTTTGGCTTGCATGTCGCGAAAATTGGTGCCGTAGATACCGCCGGGGTAACCCGAGTGGCGGTAGTACACCTTGTCGAGGGCTTTGTTGCCTGTGACGCGGATCTTGGCTGCGTTGATGATGACGATGTAGTCACCGGTATCGACGTGAGGCGTATAAATGGCCTTGTGTTTGCCGCGCAAACGGAGAGCAACTTCACTGGCTACTCGTCCGAGGACCTTGTCGGTCGCGTCAATCACAAACCACTCGTGCGTCACGTCAGCGGGTTTGGCGCTGAACGTTTTGGTCATGAGTTTCTCTATTCAAGAAGTGGTTTGGCGGCTCTTTTCCACGGTCGGTTTTTCTCTGATGGAAAACTCTTAGGTGGGTTTGCCGGCTGCTGGTTGCCCAGACGCCGGTCTTCGCCGCGGAGCCATGCGTATCGCTGCGAAGCTTTCCATTGTACGAATAAAAGTACCTGCTCCGCAAGTTTTGTGCAATGCGGTTGTGGGCAACGTGGCCAAAGCGATACCATCAGGGCATGTTCAGTTACCGACACGCCTTCCACGCAGGCAACCATGCCGATGTGCTCAAGCACACCATTTTGATCGCCACCCTGCGCCATTTGATGCAGAAAGAGGCGGGCATCACCCTGATCGACACCCACGCGGGTGCCGGGTTGTACCGGCTGGACGGTGACTACACCGAAACCGGCGGGGAAGCCAAAGACGGCGTGGTGAAGCTGTTCGCTGCACTGCGCCCGGCGGGCAAACCACCGGCCGCCGCAGTGGCGCCCGCGCTGACCGAGTACATGGACCTGATCGCCAGCTTCAACCCGTCTGGCGCCTTGCGGGTGTACCCGGGTTCGCCCTTTGTCATGCACCACCTGCTGCGTGCCGAGTCGCGCGACCGGCTCAAGCTGTTTGAACTGCACCCCACCGACAGCAAGGTGCTGGCGGCCAACATTGCCCAGCTTGAGGCGGGCCGGCAAATTGCCGTGGCGCGCGAAGACGGTTTTGAAGGTATCAAGGCGTATTTGCCGCCACCGCCTTCGGCCAGCGGCTCCAAGCGCGCCGCGCTGCTGATGGACCCGAGCTACGAGGTGAAGACCGACTATGGCCGCGTCAGCGCTTGCATACAGGAACAGCTCAAACGCTTCCCCACAGGCACCTACATGATCTGGTACCCGATCATTCCACGGCCCGAAGCACACGACCTGCCACGCCGACTGAAAACCTTGTCCAACCAATCGAAACGGCCGTGGCTGAACGCCACGCTGGCGATTGGTCAGGACCCGACGCACGGCCCCGAAGACCGCCCCGGCCTGACCGCCAGCGGCATGTTTGTGATCAACCCGCCGCACACGCTCAAGGCGGTGCTGCAAGCGGCACTGCCGCAAATGCTCGCAGTGCTGGGCCGTGGCCGCGGCCAGGGCCAGACGGTGGATTCGGGCGGCTGAGCCCCCGCCCCCGGTAAAACCCTAGTACAGCACCCCACAATTAACCGACCGATCGGTCGGTTAATTGACTATACTGCGGCACACGCGCCCCGTCACGGCGCAGGAGTTGCTCATGTACACGCAATCTTTCAACGTGCCGGACGATGCCGGCGAAGCCAAATCTGCAGGCCTGAAGGCCGTGCCGGCCCCGCTGGGCGAAGCCGAACTGGCTTTGCAGGCGCACTTTGACGCAGTGGTGGACGCCGACGGCAAGATCGAGCCGCGCGACTGGATGCCTGAGGGCTACCGCAAGACGCTGGTGCGCCAGATCAGCCAGCACGCCCACAGCGAAATCGTGGGCATGCTGCCCGAAGGCAACTGGATCAGCCGCGCACCGAGCCTGAAACGCAAGGCCATCCTGATCGCCAAGGTGCAGGACGAAGGCGGCCACGGGCTGTACCTCTACTCTGCCGCGGAAACGCTGGGCACCAGCCGCGACCAGATGCTGGAAGGCCTGCACAGCGGCAAGGCCAAGTACAGCTCCATCTTCAACTACCCGACGCTGAACTGGGCCGACGTGGGTGTGATCGGCTGGTTGGTGGACGGTGCGGCGATCATGAACCAGATACCGCTGTGCCGCTGCAGCTACGGGCCCTACGCCCGCGCCATGATCCGCGTCTGCAAGGAGGAAAGCTTTCACCAGCGCCAGGGCTACGAGGCCCTGCTGGTGATGATGCAGGGCACGGCCGAGCAAAAAGCCATGGTGCAGGACGCGGTGAACCGCTACTGGTGGAAGTGCCTGGCCATGTTCGGGCCACCCGACGCCGACAGCCCCAACAGCACCCAAGGCATGCGCTGGGGCATCAAACGCATCAGCAACGACGACCTGCGCCAGAAGTTTGTGGACGCCACCGTGCCCCAGGCCGAGGTGCTGGGCGTAACGCTGCCGGACCCGGACCTGAAGTGGAACGAAGCCCGCGGCCACCACGACTACGGCCAGATCGACTGGGACGAATTCTGGGCCGTGGTGAACGGCAACGGCCCCTGCAACAAAGAACGCCTGGCCACCCGCGTGAAAGCCCACGAGCAAGGCGCCTGGGTGCGCGAAGCCGCCATGGCCCACGCCGCCAAACAGCAAGCCCGCAACCTGAAGGAGGCCGCATGAGCACCCCCGCATCCGCTTTGAAAGAATGGCCCCTCTGGGAAGTGTTTGTGCGCAGCAAGCAAGGCCTGGAGCACAAGCACTGTGGCAGCCTGCACGCCAGCGACGCACAGCACGCACTGCAGATGGCGCGTGATGTGTACACCCGCCGCCAGGAAGGCGTGAGCATCTGGGTGCTGCCGTCCAACGCCATCACCGCCAGCGAGCCCGACAGCAAGGACAGCTTCTTCGACCCGGCGGCCGACAAGATTTACCGCCACCCGACCTTCTACGAAATCCCGGAAAAAGTGGGGCACATGTGATGAAGGCTGACGAACCGAGCGCCGCGCCAGGCCACCCCAAGCAAGCGAGTCCCCTCCCGGGGGGCAGCGCACCACACGCCGTGGGGGGCGCGGGGGCTCCAGTTGACTATCTGCTGCACCTGGCCGACAACGCCCTGGTGCTGGGCCAGCGCAACGCCGAGTGGTGCGGCCATGGTCCCATCCTGGAAGAAGACCTGGCCCTGGCCAACAACAGCCTGGACCTGATCGGTCAGGCGCGTCTGCTGTACCAGCACGCGGCCAGCCTCATCAACGCTGACCCGGCTGAAGCCCAGCGCTTCGTGCACCTGCAGGGTGCGCGCCAGAACGGTTGGGTCACGGAAGACACCCTCGCCTATTTCCGGGACACCGCCGAGTTTCGCAACCACACGCTGATGGAGCTTCCGCACCACGGCCCGCTGGTGGGCTACGCGGTGAGCGAACGCGACTACGCGGTGACCATTGCACGCAACTTCCTCGTCAGCGCCCTCATGGTGCTGGTGTGGGACGCGCTGCGGGCATCCAAAGACACGCATCTGGCCGCCATCGCCACCAAGTCGCTCAAGGAAGTGCGCTACCACCTGCGCCACAGCAGCGACTGGCTCGTGCGCCTGGGCGACGGCACCGACGAATCCCGGCACCGCGCACAAGCCGCGGTGGACCACCTGCTGCCCTACTGCGAAGCGTTTTGGCAGCCATCCCCCGCCGAGCAGGCGGCTGCGGCACAGGGCAGCGGCGTGGATCTGCGCACGCTGCGCGAGCCCTGGAATGCACTGGTCAACGAGACGCTGCTGGATGCCACGTTGAGCCGGCACGACCAGCCGCACGCAGGCTACGTGACGCAAGGCCATGTGGGCGTGCATTCGGAGCACCTGGGCTTCCTGCTCGCCGAGATGCAGAGCCTGGCGCGCGCACATCCGAGCGCGGTCTGGTGAGCACCATGGGCGTGGCCACCGACGCTTCGCTGCAAGCCATCGCCCAGGCGCTGGCCCACTTGGCCGACCCCGAAATTCCCGTCATCTCGCTGACGGAACTGGGCATCCTGCGTGAAGTGCGGGCGGGCGCAGACGGCACGCCAGAAGTGGTGATCACCCCCACCTACAGTGGCTGCCCGGCCATGGGCCAGATCGAGGACGACATCGTGGCAGCCTTGCGCGAGGCCGGCCTGCCCGGCCGCGTGGTCACGCAACTCTCCCCCGCCTGGACCACCGACTGGATGACCGATGCGGCACGCGAGAAGCTGCGGGCTTATGGCATCGCGCCGCCGCGCTGCACGCAAGCCGCACCCGCCGGTGTGATGCGCTTCAGCCGTCAGGCCGTGACCGCCGAAGCCATTGCATGCCCGCAGTGCGGATCGCTCAACACCACCGAAACATCGCCCTTCGGATCCACCGCCTGTAAAGCCTTGTACCGCTGCCTCGACTGCCTCGAACCCTTCGACTACTTCAAACCGATATAGGCTCACCCCCGCGCCGGGCTTCGCCCGTCACCCCCTCACGGGGGCAACACCTGCGGCCCGGCAGAGCCGGTTCCGCGGTGTTCTGGAAGAAGCACGATCTCGCAACCGACTTGCCCTACGGAGTTAACCCATGACCGCACCCCGCTTCCACGAACTTCCCGTTGCCCGTGTCAGCCCCGAAGCGGCTGGAGCGGTGGCGATCACGCTGGCCGTGCCGCCGGAGCAGATTGATGCCTTCAGTTTCCAGCCGGGCCAGTTCCTCACCGTGCGCGCCACCATTGACGGGCAAGACGTGCGGCGCAGCTACTCCATCAGCAGCCCGCGCAGCCTGCTCACGCAGCAAGGCGAGCTGACGCTGGGCATCCGCCCGGTCGAGGGCGGCGTGTTTTCCAACTGGGCTGCGACCGAACTCAAGGCCGGCGACACACTGCGCGTGATGCCGCCCGAAGGCCGCTTCACCGTTCACAAACCGCGCGCCTTGCACCGCGTGGGCTTTGCGGCGGGTTCGGGCATCACACCGATTTTGTCGATCATGGCCAGCACGCTGGAGGAATCGTCCGACGCGAAGTTCACCCTGGTCTACGGCAACCGCCGTATGGCCAGCGTGATGTTCAACGAAGCCTTGCAGGACCTGAAAGACCGCTACCCCGGGCGCCTCACGCTGATCCATGTGCTCTCGCGCCAGGCGCAAGAAGTGCCGCTGCTGGAAGGCCGCATCGACGGCGACAAAGTGCGCCAGATCATCGACGCGCTGCTGCCGGTGGGCAGCATGGACGAGGTGTTCATCTGTGGCCCCGAGGCCATGATTGAAGCAACGGAAAAGGCCCTGCTCGACACCGGCGTGCGCCCCGACCGCGTGCATACCGAGCGGTTCACCTCGCCCACCCTCGAAGCACTGCCCGCGAGTCAACGACAAGCTGCTGTGTTGGGACACCCGGCGGTGCGCACCGACGGTGAAGTGGCGCTGACCGTGGTGCTCGACGGCAAACCGCACCAACTGCGTATGGACAAGAACGAACGGGTGCTGGACGTGGCACTCAACGCCGGGCTGGACCTGCCGTGGTCGTGCCGGGGCGGTGTGTGCTGCACCTGCCGCGCCAAGGTGATGGAAGGCGCCGTGACCATGGACAAAAACTTCACCCTCGAGCCTTGGGAAACTGAAAAAGGCTTTGTGCTGAGCTGCCAGGCTCGACCCACCACCGACCGGCTGGTGGTGAGCTACGACGAGCGGTGACCCCCTGGGAGCCTGTCGGACTTGAAAATCGCCGGCCACACACGACCCCAGCGGTCCATTTTCCAGCCGCTGCTTGACCCATGGCGCGGCTAAGGACCTGCGAATCGGGAAAAAACTGTCCTCGCAGGGGTCGATTTTCGCTTCTCGGCGCTCCAAGTCCGACGGGCTACGGGCTATGGGCATCACGCCATGCCGTGTGCGCGTTGCGTTATCCCGCCGACATGGGAGGCTGTGACGAAGCCCCCTGCACCGTCCCGGCAGCGCCATCGCGCAACTCGCGCCGCAGGATCTTGCCAATGTTGGTCTTTGGCAGCGGCTCGCTGCGAAACTCGACCACGCGCGGCATCTTGTAGGCGGTCAGATGCTGCTTGCAGTGCGCCAGCACCGCGTCTTCACTCAGGCCAGGGTCGTTGCGCACGATCACCACCTTGACCGCCTCGCCTGAGCGCTCGTCGCGCACACCAATCGCAGCGGCTTCCAGCACGCCGGGGTGCATGGTCAGCACATCTTCAATCTCGTTGGGAAACACCTTGAACCCCGAGACCACGATCATGTCCTTCTTGCGGTCGGTGATGCGGATGCTGCCGCGCTCATCCATCACACCCATGTCACCGGTTCGCAGCCAGCCGTCGGGGGTGAACACCTGGGCGGTCTCCTCAGGGAGTTTCCAATAGCCCTGCATCACCTGCGGGCCACGCAGACAGATTTCCCCCACCTCACCGAATGCGACGGGCCCGCCACCGTCGTCCAGGATCGCGGCCTCCGTGCTCGGAAGCGGCACACCGATCTGACCGCTCCATTCCGGGATGGTGACGGGGTTGGCAATCGCCACCGGAGCGCTCTCGGTCAGACCGTAACCCTCCACCAGCGGAACGCCCGCCCGCTCCCTCCAGCGGTGAGCCACCACGTGCTGCACGGCCATGCCGCCGGCCACCGCCAGCTTGAGTGAGCCCAGGTTCACCGCGGCAAAGCCCGGCGCGTCGAGCAGGGCGCGAAACAGGGTGTTGACGCCGATGATTGCGGTGAAGCGGGTCTGCCTCAGCACCTGGAGGAAAGCCGGCAGGTCGCGCGGGTTCGGAATCAGCACCGCCTGTGCACCCTTGCTGAAGAAGGACAGCGCACCCGTGAGCGCGAACACGTGGTACAGCGGCAGCGGCAGGATGAGCGTCTCCTCACCATCTTTCAGGTTGGGCGACATCCACGCACGCACCTGAAGCACGTTGGCAACCATGTTGCCGTGGCTGAGCATCGCTCCCTTGGCCACCCCCGTGGTGCCACCGGTGTACTGCAGGAAGGCGAGATCGCGATGACCGAGCCGGACGTCGTCTGGCGCCTGCGAGCGGCCCGCTGCCAGCGCCTGTCGGAAGTCCACCGCACCGGCCAGCCGCCACGAGGGCACCAGCTTCTTCACATGCTTGACCACAGCGTTCGTCAGCAGCCGCTGCAACGGCGGCAGCAAATCCCCAACCTGCGTCGTCACGACCGTGCGCACCGGTGTGGCGCCAATCACTTCCTCCAGGGTGTGGGCAAAGTTCTCCAGCACCACGATGGCCCGGGCGCCGGCGTCGTTCAACTGGTGTCCCAGCTCGCGCGGGGTGTAGAGCGGATTGATGTTCACCACCACCATGCCCGCGCGCAAAACCCCAAACAGCGCCACGGGGTACTGCAGCAGGTTGGGCATCATCAAGGCAACACGGTCCCCACGCTGGAGGCCAGCCACTTTCTGCAACCACGCGGCAAAAGCGCGACTGGCTTCGTCGAGTTGGCGAAAACTCATCACCGAGCCCATTGACCGGTAGGCTGGCCGGTCGGCAAACCGCAGGCAGCTGGCCTCAAGCATGTCCTTCAGCGAAGCGAACTGGTGAATGTCGATCTCTGCCGGCACACCGGCCGGGTATTGGCTGAGCCAGGGCTTGTCCATGTGTTCCCTTCCTTCTGCAGATGGCAACTGTGTCTGCACGGCCACCGCCCAATATGCCACGGGGCGTGGCGGTCAGGCTTGCGCGCGATCAAGACCAGGCAGGCCAGCAACGACAAAACAAGCCCGCCGAAGCGGGTTTCTGTTTGGGGTCAGCGGAGAAACCGGATCACACCTTCGCCAGCGCCTGCTCCAGATCGGCCATCAGGTCGTCGATGTGCTCGATGCCGATCGACAGACGGACCATGTCGGCGCTCACCCCAGCTTTCTTCATCTCGTCGGCGTTGAGCTGGCGGTGCGTGGTGGTGGCCGGGTGGCAGGCCAGCGACTTGGCGTCGCCGATGTTCACCAGGCGTGTGAAGAGCTGCAGCGCGTCCTGGAAACGCGTGCCGGCGGCGATGGCGTCGCCCGACTTCAGACCGAAGCTGATGATGCCGGAAGCTCGGCCGCCCATGTACTGCTTCACCAGCGCGTGGTCCTGGTGGGCGGGCAGGCCGGCGTAGTTGACCCAGGCCACCTTGGGGTGATTCTGCAGGTGCGTGGCCACCTTCACCGCGTTCTCGCAGATGCGGTCCATGCGCAGCGCCAGCGTTTCAATGCCTTGCAAAATCTGGAACGCATTCATGGGCGAGAGCGCCGCGCCCATGTTGCGCAGCGGCACCACACGAGCGCGGCCAATGTAGGCGGCGGCACCCAGCGCTTCGGTGTAAACCACGCCGTGGTAGCTCACGTCGGGTTCGTTCAGACGCTTGAAGCGCGCTTTGTGATCCGCCCACGGGAACTTGCCGCTGTCCACGATGGCACCCCCGATGGTGGTGCCGTGGCCGCCGAGGTATTTGGTGAGCGAGTGCACCACGATGTCGGCACCGTGTTCGAACGGGCGGCACAGGTAGGGGCTGGTCACCGTGTTATCCACAATCAGCGGCACGCCGGCGGCGTGGGCCACCTTCGCGAGCGCGCCGATGTCGGTCACGTTGCCCAGCGGGTTGCCGATGGATTCGCAGTAAATGGCCTTGGTGCGCTCGTCGATCAGCGCGGCGAAGGCGGCGGGGTCTCGCGGGTCGGCAAACCGCACCGTGATGCCCTGCTGCGGGAAGGTGTGGGCGAACAGGTTGTAGGTGCCACCGTACAGCGTGGCGGCCGAGACGATGTTGTCGCCGCTCTCGGCAATGGTCTGGATCGCCGCCGTGATCGCCGCCATGCCCGAGGCCATGGCCAGCGCACCGATGCCGCCTTCGAGCGCGGCCAGGCGCGCTTCGAGCACGCCGTTGGTGGGGTTCATGATGCGGCTGTAGATGTTGCCCGCGACCTTGAGGTCAAACAAATCGGCGCCGTGCTGCGTGTCGTCGAACGCGTAGGCCACGGTCTGGTAGATCGGCACCGCCACCGCCTTGGTGGTGGGGTCGGGGGTGTAGCCGCCGTGCACGGCGATGGTTTCGATTTTCATGGGTATCTCCTGCGAGGGTGGATGTCAACGGGGCGCCCTCATTCTCGCAGCAAGACCACCTCGGTCACACCACGGTGGTGCAGCCCGAGCGCGCTGATCGCACCCAGGCTCAGATCGATGATGCGACTGTGTTTGTAAGGGCCGCGGTCGTTGATGCGCACCACCACTTCCTTGCCGTTGTGCACGCTGCGCACCCGCACCTTGGCACCAAAGGGCAGCGTCTTGTGCGCGGCCGTCAAGGCGTGCATGTCGAAACGTTCGCCACTGGCGGTGCGACGGCCATGAAACCCCGGCCCGTACCACGAGGCCAGGCCCTGCGCAAGCGGCTGGCCTGTCCTGGACGCTTGCGCTGCCCCGACAGCGTCCATCGGTGCATGCAGAACCACCGGCTCGCCCAGCGGCGCCTTGGGTGCGGGCCGCTCGGTCGCCAACGGCGCAGCCGTGCTGGCAGCGGCCTGGGTCGGCTCCGGCATGGTCGCGAACGCAGGTTGAGGGTTGGCGGGCGCTGTCGCCGCCTTGTACGGCGCAGGCGCCTTGTGAGGCACGGCACACCCGGCCAGGGCGATGGAGAGCAAGGCAGCCGCGGTGCGCGGGCGCGGACGGATGCGGATCAACCGTCGAGACGAATGGGGCATGGCGTTTCCTCCTGGCCGGTGAGGCCTGCTTCGCACCTTACCCTAGTTGCAGCCGCTTGACGATCTCCAGCGTGGCAGCGCTCTGGTTCATGGTGTAGAAGTGCAACGCGGGCACCCCGCCGTTGCGCAGCTGGTCACACAGGTCGGTCACCACGTCCAGGCCAAATGCCTTGATGGACGCGGTGTCGTCACCAAAGGCTTGCAGGCGCAAACGGATCCAGCGCGGAATCTCGGCCCCGCTGGCGTCCGAGAAACGCATGAGCTGGGTGGAGCTGGTGATGGGCATGATGCCCGGCACCACCGGCACGCCAGCGCCGAGCTTGTAAGCGTCGTCCACGAAGCGGAAGTAGGCGTCGCTGTTGTAAAAATACTGGGTAATGGCCGAGTCGGCGCCGGCGCGTACCTTGGTGACATAGGCCTGCAGGTCGGCGTCGGGCGACTTGGCCTGCGGGTGCACCTCGGGGTAGGCGGCCACTTCAATGTGAAAGTCGCTGCCGGTCTCACTTCGGATGAACGCCACCAGATCGCTGGCATAGTGAAACTCGCCGCCCAGACCGTAGCCGCTGGGCAGGTCGCCACGCAGCGCCACCAAGCGCTTGACGCCCATCGATTTGAGCGTGGCGAGCTGTTCCAACACACTGGCTTTGGTGGCACCGATGCACGAAAAATGCGAGGCCGCCGCCACACCTTCGGCCTGAATGGCGCTCACGGTGTCAAACGTACCCTGCTGGGTAGAGCCGCCAGCGCCGTAGGTGACCGAGCAGAACTCGGGCTTCACGGTGTAAAGCTGCTCGCGCACCAGGCGCAGTTTTTCGGCGCCTTCGGGCGTCTTGGGTGGAAAGAATTCAAAACTCAGGGGCAGGCCCATGTCGGGTCCTCCTTGAAAAAACGGGGTTGTGCGTCGTCGCAGGCCTTAATCCGCTGCGCGGGCGAACACAAAAAACTCGCGGTTGCCGTCACCACCGGTGATCGGGCTTTCAAAATAGTCCAGCAGCTCCAGCGCGTGGTCGCGGCAGGCTTGTTCCATGCGTTCACGCACCACGGCGTAGCTGGCAGGGTCTTTCACCAAGCCGCCTTTGCCAATCTGGGCGGGTTGCAGTTCAAACTGCGGTTTCACCAGCATCAACATGTGGCCACCGGGCTTGAGCAGCGGCACGATGGCCGGCCACACCAGCGTCTGGGAAATGAACGACAAGTCGCACACGATCAGGTCAAACGGCGCATCGCCACCGCCGGCGGCTGCCAGCGACTCGGCGTCGAGCTCGCGCGCATTGCATTTTTCAATGCACACCACGCGGGCGTCGGCGCGCAACCTGGGATGCAGCTGACCCTGGCCCACGTCCACACCCACCACCTGCGCTGCGCCGCGGTGCAGCAGGCCGTCGGTAAAGCCGCCGCTGCTCTGCCCCACGTCCAGGCAGCGCATGCCCGACACCATCAGACCCAACCGGCTCAGTGCGCCGTCCAGCTTCAGCCCGCCACGCGACACAAAGCGCGATTCGGCTCCGTCCAGCAGCTCCAGTTCCACCGTCTCGCGCAGCTCGTCGCCGTTTTTGGCAACGACTTTCCAGTCGCCCCCCGACACGCGCCAACGCACGCCCGAAGCAATCAGCCGTTGAGATTGAGAACGTGAAGCGGCCAGGCCGCGCTCAACGAGCAGCTGGTCAGCGCGCATGGTGGAGAGGACGGAAGATGAACATGGAAATGAGGGTTAAGTGATGGACGTTGAAGGCTTCGACAGGCTCAAGCCGAACGGACAGACAGACGGCGCGACAGCCGTGCCCCACCAGGGCGCCGCGGAACCGGCTTCGCCGGGTTGCCAGCGCCGCCCCCTGGGGGGTGACGCCGAAGGCGGCGCGGGGGCTACCTTTCAATACCGGTACGTATTGGCTTTGTAAGGACCCTGCTTGGGCACGCCAATGTAAGCGGCCTGCTCGTCGGTCAACTCGGTCAACTGGACACCCACCTTCTTCAGGTGCAGACGCGCCACTTTTTCGTCCAGATGCTTCGGCAGCGTGTAGACCTTGCCCACGTCGTAGCCGTCGGCATGGCAGAACAGCTCGATCTGCGCGATGGTCTGGTTGGCAAAGCTCGACGACATGACGAAGCTGGGGTGGCCGGTGGCGCAACCCAGGTTCACCAGGCGGCCCTTGGCCAGCAAGATGATTTTCTTGCCGTCCGGGAACACCACGTGGTCCACCTGGGGCTTGATCTCGTCCCAGGTCAGCTTTTCCAGCGAAGCCACGTCGATCTCGTTGTCAAAGTGGCCAATGTTGCAGACGATGGCCTGGTCTTTCATGGCGGCCATGTGCTCGTAGCGAATCACATTTTTGTTGCCGGTGGCGGACACGAAGATGTCGGCCTTGTCGGCGGCGTATTCCATGGTCACGACCTTGTAGCCTTCCATCGCGGCCTGCAGGGCGTTGATGGGGTCGATCTCGGTCACCCACACCTGGGCGCTCAGGGCACGCAGGGCCTGGGCCGAGCCTTTGCCCACGTCGCCGTAGCCGGCCACCACGGCCACCTTGCCGGCAATCATCACGTCGGTGGCGCGCTTGATGGAGTCCACCAACGATTCGCGGCAGCCGTACAGGTTGTCAAACTTGCTCTTGGTCACCGAGTCATTCACGTTGATGGCGCGGAACATGAGCGAGCCTTTGACGCTCATCTCGTTCAGGCGCAGCACGCCGGTGGTGGTTTCTTCGGTCACGCCGATGATCTGGGCGCTCTTGCGGCTGTACCAGGTGGCGTCTTCGGCCAGCTTCGCCTTGATGGCGGCATACAGGCAGGTCTCTTCTTCGCTGGTGGGGTTCTCCAGCAGCGAGGCGTCTTTTTCAGCGCGCTTGCCCAGGTGCATGAGCAAGGTCGCGTCGCCGCCGTCGTCCAGGATCATGTTGGGGCCTTCGCCTTCGGTGCCTGCGGCGCCAAAGTCAAAGATGCGGTGGGTGTAGTCCCAGTAGTCGGCCAGGGTTTCGCCCTTGATGGCAAACACCGGTGTGCCGGCGGCAGCAATAGCGGCAGCGGCGTGGTCTTGCGTCGAGAAAATGTTGCAGGAAGCCCAGCGCACTTGGGCACCCAGAGCCTGCAGGGTCTCGATCAGCACGGCCGTTTGAATGGTCATGTGCAGGGAACCGGTGATGCGTGCGCCCTTCAGGGGCTGCCTGGCCGCGAACTCTTCGCGGATGGCCATCAGGCCCGGCATTTCGGTTTCGGCGATCTTGATTTCTTTGCGGCCCCAGTCGGCCAGGCCGATGTCGGCAATGACGCAGTCGGCGTTGACGGTGGAAGGAATGCGTGCGTTCATGGTTCGCTCCAGTGAAGGTTGAATGAACCACCTTGGGCGCGAAATGCAGGCAAAAAAAAGCCCATCGCACCACAGGTGGATGAGCGTCGTTGCATGGATTTCCGAGCCTCACGCCCCGCGCTGGCCGTGGGCCAGGGGTGCGCTGCAACGCTCCTCGGATTCGGAGATTCTAGCGCAGTCCGTCATTTTCGCGTGTGTGGGAAACTGGCGCGCTTTCATGCCCCAGTTTGCCCATTCTCCCCTTTCCAGCTGGCCCGAAGCGGCCCGCGCGCGCATTCGCGGCGTGCTGACCGACATTGACGACACGTTGACCACCGAAGGGGTCATCACGCCTGACGCGCTGGACGCCCTGCACCGGCTGCGGGCCGCAGGCCTGCCGGTGTTTGCCATCACCGGGCGCCCGGCGGGCTGGAGCGAGGCGTTTGCCCTGACCTGGCCGGTGAACGCCATCGTGGCGGAAAACGGCGCGGTGGCACTGTGGCGCAGCCCCACCGGGCAACTGCAGCGCGGTTACCTGCAAGACGCCAGCACACGCCTCGCCAACTTCCACCGGCTGCAAGCCGTGGCCGCATACATTCAGAACGCGCTGCCCCACGCGCGCCTGGCCCAAGACAGCGCGGGACGGGAAACCGACATCGCCATCGACCACAGCGAACACCACCACCTGTCCGCTGCCGACATTCAGCGGGTGGTCCAACTCATGCAAAGCCAGGGTCTCAACGCCACGGTCAGTTCCATCCACATCAACGGCTGGATAGGCGGGCACGACAAACTGGAAGGCGCCCGCTGGATCGTGCGCCAACAGCTCGGACGCGACCTCGACGCGGAACTGGACCAGTGGGTGTACGTGGGCGACTCCACCAACGACACCCGCATGTTTGGCCACCTTCCCCACAGCGTGGGTGTGGCCAATGTGGCGCGGTTCTGGAATGCGCTGTCGCACCGGCCCCGCTATGTGACAGCGGGCGAGCGCGGCGCCGGCTTTACCGAGGTGGTGAACGCTGTGCTGGTCACCCAGGCGCGCTGAACCGCGCCGCGAACCGGCCAGCGGGCTCGAAACGCGCCGGCATCAAGGCGCCTGCTGCGCCACCGCCGCGCCGCTGGGCACCTTGGCCCTTTGGTGTGGGCGGTCCAGTACCCGGTCGGCCAGGCCGCCACCCATCCACATGCCCAGCAGGGTCAGCCACGCCGTCACGGCAAAAATGGCGCCACCGGTCATGCCGGCGCCCACGGCGCAGCCCCCGGCCAGCATGGAGCCAAAGCCCATCAGCACGGCGCCGATGATGTAGCGCGGCATGGTGTAACCGCCGCCAAAGCCTTCCAGCTTCCAGTCGCCGCCCACCAGAGCACCCACCAGCGAGCCCAAAAACACGCCAGGCATCAGCCCCAGACCAAAGGTCCATGGCTCGCCGGGCTCGCTCAGCACCCGCATCAGCCATTCGGCAGAAGGCCCGCTGAAGGTGAGACCCTGAATCTGCACCGGCTCGAAGGAGTTCGCCATCACCTGGTAGGTGCCGGCCCAGGCCAGCGCCACCATCAGCCCGGTGCCAATGCCGCCCGCCCATTTCCAGAAACCCCAGCCGCTGTGGTGCGCAAAAAACAGCGCGGTGATCAACCACACCGCAGCAAACACCAGCCCGTCCCACGGGCCTGCGCCCACCAGTGCCAACACGCTGCGCGCCGGGCCACCGTCCACCACCCACCAGCTGGCCATGGCCTCGCGCAGCGGCGCCAGCACACCGCCCAGCGAAGCCTGGGCCACCACCGCAAAGATCAGCCCCGACAGCAAGGCCCGCAAGTTGCCGTTGGCCGACAGCACCAGCAAGCGGCTGGCGCAACCCCGCGTCATGACCATGCCGACACCAAAAATAAGCCCGCCCAGCAACGCACCCGACAAGCTGCCCTGCGCCGACAGCTGGCGCGCCGTGCTCACGTCCAGCCCGCCCGACACCACCAGCAGCTGCACGCCCACCACCGCCGTGGCAAAGGCCAGCAGCCACACCGCCAGCTTGTCACCGAACTTGCCGTGCCAAAACTCAATGACCGCCGCACGCAGGCAAAACCGCGAGCGCTGGGCAAAAAAGCCGAAGCCCAGCCCCACCAGCAAGCCGCAAAACGCGAGCACCGCAGGTTCGCCCCGGCTCTCAATCCAGCCTGTCCAGTCCATTGTGGTTCCAATTATTTGTATCTGCTTATTTTTGAATGCTGCGCCTGCGAACACCTGTCAGCTTGATCTTCAACAAACTCTGTGCAACGTTTTCAACGGGTTAAGCTCAAACCATCGCATGTTCTGAAACCCGAAAGGACTCCTCCATGGCAATCCCCTGGCTGCTGGCCCTCAAGGTCATCCCGTGGGGCGACGTGATTGAGCACGCGCCCAAAGTGCTCAACGCCGCACGCAAGCTGATGGACCGTCAGCGCACCGAACCCGCGCCCGCTGTGACCACAACCGCCACCGCCGACTGGGTGGGCGACGCCCAGCCAAGCCTGGGCGAACTCAAAAACAGGCTGATTGCGGCCCAGGTGCAGCTGGACCGGCAGGCCGAGATCCAAGAACAACTCACCCAGACGCTGGCCGAACTGGCCGAACAAAATGCGCGCCTGGTGAGCGCCGTGGACGTGCTGCGGCGGCGCACCCGCATGCTGCTGTGGGCCGCGGCGGCACTGGTGCTGGCTGTGGTGTGGCTGGCGTTGCGCTGAGCACCGCCGCCCGCCCATGTGTGTTCAGCACGCCCCTTCGTCGGGGCGCTGTGCGCGCAGCGAAGCGTCGCAACCCACACCGGCCGCGATCCAGCGCCGCGCCAGCCGGCGCAGCAGCGGCGCCGCCCAGCGCCAGCGCGGCCCCAGCACACCCTCGGCATCGCTGATGGCGCCACAGCGATAAAGGCCTTCGGCATCCGCCCAACGCAGCGCATCGCAAGCGCCCGTTCGCTTGCGCGAAACCACCTGCCCCAGCGGGCAAGGTTCAGCCAGGCAACACACCCCGCAGCCGTTGCAGGGCGCGCCCAGCGCTGGCTGGGGCGGTGCGTCGGGGTGGATGTGGATGACCCGCATATGAGCATCAAGGCTACCAGGACCACAGCCCGGTGCAGATCGTGCGCTACAGCAACCGCATTGAAATTTTGAACCCCGGCTTTTCGCTCAAGGACATGGGCAGCCTGGGCACGCCCGGTTCGCGCCTGCGCAACCCGGCCATTGCAGCGGTGCTGCACGAGATCAACTGGGCGGAAACCAATGGCTCAGGCATTCGCACCATGCGGCGCTTGGCGGCCGATGCGGGCCTGCCGTTGCCCGAGTTCGCTTCTGACCGGCAAAAGAACGAGTTCAAGACCACGCTGTTTTTGCACCATCTGCTGCCGGAAGAAGACCATGCGTGGCTCAAGTCATTGACCAGCGAGGCATTGACCGCGGACGAGGCCAAGGCCTTGATTTATGCGCGCGAGACCGGCGCGGTGGACAACACGGCGTGTCGGGATTTTTCGGGCCTGGACACACTGCAAGCCAGCAATGTGCTGCGCCGTTTGCGCGACCGGGGAGTGTTGGAGAAACAAGGGGCTGGGAACCGGACGCACTACACGCTGAGCCATGCCGGTGAGCGGCCAGACCCGCACCCTGAACAGGGCAAGCTGCCCCTGGAAGATGGCAAGCAGCCGCCCGAAGGTGGTAAGCAGGCCCTTGAAGGTGGTAAGCGCAACTTGCCACCTTTGCCCGAATCGCTGGCTCGTCGCCTGCCCAAACAGGGGAAACGCGTGCCCACCGCAGCACTGCGGGCGCTCATTTGCGACCTGTGCGGGTGGCACCCCCTGCGGGGTGAAGAGTTGGCGAATCTCTTGGGCAAAGACCTGAAATACCTGCGCAATCAGCACTTGTCCGCCCTGATCCAGACGGGTGCCTTGGTGTTTTTGTACCCGGAGTCGCCGAACCACAATTTGCAGGCTTACCAGTTGCCGGAGAACAAGCAGCACGCCGCCGACTGACCTCCGGTCACAGTCACGCCGCTACGTTGCCTTGGCTTGGACGCAATGGCGTTCTCGCTGGGGCTTCGACAGGGCCTGTCCTGAGCTTGTCGAAGGGCTCAGCCCGAACGGATGTTTCACACCCGTGCCAGCACCGGCCCGAGTACTCGCCCGGTGTGCGTGTCCAGCCGCACCACCTCTTCCGGCGTGGTCGCCGCCACCACACGGCCACCGCCACCGCCGCCTTCCGGCCCCAGGTCGATGATCCAGTCGGCTTCGGCCATCAGGTCCAGGTCGTGCTCGATCACGATCACGCTGTGGCCGCCGTCCACCAGCCGGTGCAGCACGCGAATGAGTTTCTCCACGTCGGCCATGTGCAGGCCCACGGTGGGTTCATCCAGCACATAAAGCGTGTGCGGGGCCTTCTGGCCGCGGCGGGTAACGTCGTCGCGCACCTTGCTGAGCTCGGTCACGAGCTTGATGCGCTGCGCCTCGCCGCCGCTCAGCGTGGGGCTGGGCTGACCCAGCGTGAGGTAGCCCAGCCCCACGTCTTTCAGCAGCTGCAGCGGGTGGCTGATGGCGGGCATGGCGGCGAAGAATTCGACCGCTTCGTCCACCTCCATCTGCAACACGTCGCCGATGCTCTTGCCCTTCCAGGTGACAGCCAGGGTTTCGGGGTTGAAGCGCGCGCCATGGCACACCTCACAGGGCACTTTCACGTCGGGCAAAAAGCTCATCTCGATGGTGCGCATGCCCTGCCCTTCGCAGCCCGGGCACCGGCCTTCGCCGGTGTTGAAGCTGAAGCGGCCCGGGCCGTAGCCACGCGCTTTGGCTTCAAGCGTGTCGGCAAACAGCTTGCGCACCGTGTCCCAGAAACCGATGTAGGTGGCGGGGCAGCTGCGCGGCGTTTTGCCGATAGGGGTTTGGTCCACTTCCAGCACGCGGTCCACCAACTCGGAGCCAATGAGTTTGTCGCAGCCGGTCCAGGTGGGACGCTCGCCCGCGTCCCACGCGGTGCGGCCGGCGAAGGTGCTGCGCTGCGACACGGCCACGGCCGCGTTGGTGAGCAACACGTCGCGCGCGAAGGTGGATTTCCCCGAACCGCTGACGCCGGTGACCACCACCAGGCGCTGCAGGGGGACCGCGACGGTGAGGTTTTGCAGGTTGTGCAGGCGGGCGCCGCGAACTTCGAGCCAGGGTATAGCCCCCTCCCCCGCTGGGGGAGGGCTGGGGTGGGGGCTCGCCGGCGAAGTGGTGTCCGGTGCGCCGGCCCCCCTCCCTGCCTTCCCCCAAAGGGGGAAGGAGCCATTCGGGGTCACTGCGCGCCGCGGTTGCAGCGGGTGCTTCATGGCATGCAGCAGGTAGCGCCCGGTGACGGACTCGGGGTTGGCCGACAGATCAGCCACCGAACCCTGCGCCACCACGCGACCGCCGCGTTTGCCGGCGCTGGGGCCGATGTCGATGATGTGGTCGGCGCGGCGAATGGTGTCTTCGTCGTGCTCCACCACCACCAGGGTGTTGCCCATGTCGCCCAGCTTGTGCAGCGCGTTGAGCAAAATCGCGTTGTCGCGCGCGTGCAGGCCAATGGTGGGCTCGTCGAGCACGTAACACACGCCCTGCAAATTGCTGCCGAGCTGTGCCGCCAGGCGGATGCGCTGGGCCTCGCCACCGCTGAGGGTGGGCGCGCCGCGGTCGAGCGTGAGGTAGTTCAGCCCCACTTCTTCCAGGAAAGCGAGGCGGCTTTCGATCTCGGGCAGCAGGTCGCGGGCGATGTCGGCCTCGCGGCTCGTCAACACGTCCACTTTCAGCAAGCCCTGCACCCACGCGCGGACTTCGTTCACCGACAGGCGCGCCACGTCGGTGATGCCCAGACCGGCTTGGCCGGTCTTCGCACCCGCGCCGAACTTCACCGCGCGGGCCTGCGCGTTCAAGCGCGTGCCCTCGCAGCTGGGGCAAGGCTGGTCCACCAGGTCTTCGACCTCAGGCTCGGCAAAGCTCTGCTCGCGGCCGCGCTCTTTGTCGTCGCGCACCGAATCGTCCAGCGCCTTGCGTTGTTCGCGCGAGAGCGCCAGGCCGGTGCCCACGCAGTCGGGGCACCAGCCGTGTTTGCTGTTGTAGGAAAACAGGCGCGGGTCCAGTTCGGGGTAGCTGGTGGCGCACACCGGGCAGGCGCGGGTGGTCGAAAACACCTCCAGCCGGCCCAGCCCCACGGTGGTGGTGCCGTCGGCCAGCGCCTGGGCCAGGCCGTCGAGCGGGTGCAACACATGCACCTGCCCTTTGCCGATTTCCAGCGCCTTGGTCAGCTGCGTGCGCAGCCAGGCTTCGTCGGCGGGGTTCACCACACCGTCGGCCACCGGCAGCTCAATGGTGTGCTCCTTGAAGCGGTCGATGCGCGGGAAGCCGGTGGTGGGCAGAAACTCGCCGTCCACCCGCAGATGGGTGTGGCCACGTGGGCGGGCCCAGTCGGCCAGCTCGGTATACACGCCCTTGCGGTTGATCACCAGCGGTGCCAGCAGGCCAATGTGCTGGCCCTTGTAGCGCTGAAGGATGGCGGCGGCGATGCTGTCCGGGCTTTGCGGCATCACGGCGGCGCCGTCGTGCACGCAGTGCTGCGTGCCCAGCTTCACATACAGCAGGCGCAGAAAGTGCCACACCTCGGTGGTGGTGCCCACCGTGCTCTTGCGCCCGCCGCGCGAAAGCCGCTGTTCGATGGCCACCGTGGGCGGAATGCCATACACCGCGTCCACCTCGGGCCGGCCAGCCGGCTGCACGATGCTGCGCGCGTAGGCGTTGAGCGATTCGAGGTAACGCCGCTGGCCTTCGTTGAACAAGATGTCAAACGCCAGCGTGGACTTGCCCGAACCGCTCACCCCCGAGATCACATTGAACTGGCCGCGCGGAATGTCCACGCTCAGGTTTTTGAGGTTGTGCTCTTTGGCGTTGACGATCCGGATGGCGTTGCTGTGGCCCGCCTGGCGCGCCGCCGCCGCATGCTGGCGCTGGGGCTGCTGCAGGTAATCGGTCAACCGGCCTTCGTGCACCGCATGCACTTCGCCCATGGCGTTTGCGTAATCGCGCAGCGCCTTGGCCGTGTGGCTGGTGGGATGCAGCCGCACCTCTTCCGGTGTGCCTTCGGTCACGATCAGGCCACCGGCCACGCCGCCTTCGGGGCCGAGGTCGATCAGCCAGTCGGCGGCGCGAATGACGTCGAGGTTGTGCTCGATGATGATCAGCGAATGCCCCGCGTCCAGCAGCTTGCGCAGGCTGCGCATGAGCTTGGCGATGTCGTCAAAGTGCAGGCCGGTGGTGGGTTCGTCAAACAAAAACAGCGTGCCCTTGCGCGACAACGGCTGGCGGCTGGCGCTGGCGGTTTTGGCGGCCTCAGCGAGAAAGCCCGCAAGCTTCAGACGCTGCGCTTCACCGCCCGAGAGCGTGGGCACCGGTTGGCCGAGCTTCACGTATTCCAGGCCCACGTCCACGATGGGCTGCAGCGCACGAATGACTTCGCGGTCGCCCGCAAACAGCGCCGCCGCCTCGCTCACGGTGAGGTTCAGCACATCGGCCACGTTGAAGCTGCGCGTGCCACGCTCAATCTTGACCTCCAGCACCTCGGGCCGGTAGCGTTTGCCATCGCAGTCCGGGCAGCGCAAATACACGTCGCTCAGAAACTGCATTTCCACGTGCTCAAAGCCCGAACCACCGCAGGTCGGGCAGCGCCCATCGCCGCTGTTGAAGCTGAATTTGCTGGCGGTGTAGCTGCGCTGGCGCGACAGCGGGGCGTCGGCAAACAGCGCGCGGATGGCGTCCCAGGCGCCCACGTAGCTCACCGGGTTGGAGCGCGCCGTCTTGCCAATGGGCGACTGGTCTACAAACACCACCTCGCTCAGGTGGTCGGCACCCAGCAAGCGGTCGTGTGCGCCGGGCGCGTCGGTGGACTTGCCGAAGTGCCGCAGCAGCGCGGGGGCCAGCACGTCCTGGATCAGGCTGGACTTGCCCGAACCCGACACACCCGTGACCACCACCAGGCGCTGCAGCGGGAACTCGACCGACACGTTTTGCAGGTTGTGCTCGCGCGCGCCTTCCAGAATGAGGCGGTGCGTGCTGTCGGTCACCATGCGCTTGAAGCCCATGCCCACGGTCTTGCGCGCGCCCAGGTAGGCGCCCGTGAGCGTGTCGGCGCTGCGAATGGCTTCGGGCGTGCCGTCAAATACGATCTGCCCGCCGCGTTCGCCTGGGCCAGGGCCCATGTCGATCAGGCGGTCGGCGGCCAGCATCACGGCCGGGTCGTGCTCCACCACCACCAGCGTGTTGCCGGCGTCGCGCAGGCGCAGCATGGCCTCGTTGATGCGCGCCATGTCGCGCGGGTGCAGGCCAATGCTGGGCTCGTCCAGCACAAAGAGCGTGTTCACCAGCGAAGTGCCGAGCGCCGTGGTGAGGTTGATGCGCTGCACCTCGCCGCCGCTGAGCGTGCGGCTCTGACGGTCCAGCGTGAGGTAGCCAATGCCCACTTCGCACAGGTAGCGGATACGGGTGTTGATTTCTTCAAACAGCAGGCGCACCGCCTGCGCCTGGCCGGCACCGGCCAGGTCCGAGCCCGCCGGAACCAGCGTCTTGTCCAGTGCCGCAAAAAACACCCGCAGCTTGTCCAGCGGCAGCAGCATCAGGTCGTGCAGGCACAGGCCGGGCAAGGCTTCCAGTTGCGCGCGCGACCACTTCACCCCTGTCGGCAGATACCGCTTTTCGGGCGGCAGCACTGCGTCGGCCTGGGCTTTCGTGCCGATGCGCCAGAGCAGGCTGTCCGTCTTCAGGCGCGCGCCGCCGCAGCTGGGGCATTCGGTGTAGCTGCGGTACTTGGACAAGAGCACGCGGATGTGCATCTTGTAGGCCTTGCTCTCCAGATACTCGAAAAAACGGGCGATGCCAAACCAGTGCTGGTTCCATTTGCCGTTCCAGTTGGGGGAGCCCGTTTTCACCCAATGCTGCTGCTCGGGCGTGAGCTTGTTCCAGGGCGTGTCGCGCGGTATGCCGGCGGCTTCAGCGTGGCGCATCAGGTCGTCTTGCGCCTCTTTCCAGGCCGGCGTTTGAAACACCTTGATGGCGCCGCCACGCAGCGTGAGTTTGTCGTTCGGGATCACCAGGCCGTAGTCCACCCCAATCACGCGGCCAAAGCCCCGACAGGCCTCGCACGCGCCCACGGCCGAGTTGAACGAGAACATCGACGGCGCGGGGTCGGTGTAACGGATGTCGCTTTCAGGGCAGTGCAGGCCGGTTGAAAACTTCCAGATCTGTTCAGCGCCCTCTTCCGGCAACACATAAACCATCAGCTTGCCGCTGCCACGCTTGAGGCCGGCCTCTATCGCCTCCATCACCCGGGCCAGCTCGGCGGTGCCGATGCGGAAGCGGTCGGCCACCACGTCGAGCACCTTCACCATTTCAATGCTAGCGCTCTTGGCCACTTTGGCCTTGGTGGTTTTGGCGGTCTTCGCATCGGGCGCTGGCGCGGCTCGCTGCACGGTGCGCTCGGCCTGCACGCGGGTGTAGCCACTGGCCGAAAGCCATTGTTCGATTTCTTCGGGCGTGGTGCTGGCAGGCAATTCGACCGGGAACGTGACCACCAACCTGGGGTCGTTCAGCTCCGCACACCGCCTTTGCAGCTCGGCATAGATCGACTCCGGCGAATCGTGCCGCACCGGCAACGCCGTATCGCGGTCAAACAGATCGGCGCCACGGGCAAACAGCAGCTTCAGGTGGTCGTTCAGCTCGGTCATCGTGCCCACGGTGGATCGCGAGCTGCGCACCGGGTTGGTCTGGTCGATCGCGATGGCGGGCGGCACGCCGTCCACCCGGTCCACGGCCGGCTTGTCCATGCGGTCGAGAAACTGGCGCGCGTAGGCGCTGAAAGTTTCCACGTAGCGTCGCTGGCCTTCGGCAAACAGCGTGTCAAACACCAGGCTGGACTTGCCCGACCCGCTCGGCCCGGTGACCACCGTGAGCTCACCGGTGCGGATGTCGAGGTCGATGTTCTTCAGGTTGTGCTGGCGGGCGCCGCGGATGCGGATCAGCCCGGTGCCGCCTTCGGCCGTGCGGTGGCAATCGGCGCGGCCAGGCGCAACGGATGAAGACGGATTGGCAGCGACTGAGGGGTCGGCGGGCGGGAAGGCGTCGGACATGCAGCGGCTCCAGTGGGGGAGCCAAACATTCTACGGAGGCGCAGCAAGCCTTGTGGCCCACACCCCATTAGCCCGACAGAACGGTGGCCTCAAGCCTCAACGCCGCCAGCTGCACACGGCGTCAGGCAGTCAAGTGCTCAGGACTTGACGATGAGCACCGGCAATTTGGCGTGCGTGAGCACCTTTTGCGCCACGCTGCCCAGAATGAGTGCCTTGATGCCCTGGCGGCCATGGGAGCCCATGACGACCAGGTCACAACCTTCGGCTGCTGCAGTTTCCAGAATGCCTTCGTACACCACATTGCGTTCAATGGTGTCGCCGGCAAAGGTCACGCCCTCGGCGTCACACACCTTGCCCACCGCGTCCAGCGCCTGGCCGGCGGCAGCCTTGGCCTCGGTCAGGTAAGCCTGCAGACCCACGGCCGATGCATCGCCAATGCCAATGTAGGGAAACGGGTCGATCACGTAGACGCCAATAACCTGGGCACCCTGGCTTTTGGCCAGTTGTGCAGCGGTGCTGGCCGCGAGGGCCGCTTGCGAGGAGCCATCGGTGGGCACGAGAATTTTTTTGAACATGGCGAATCTCCGGGTGGGTGAAGGCATGACCGGCGACCGAGCGGGGCTGAACGCCCGGCCACCACGAAAAGGCATCTTAGCGGCCCGGGAACGCGATGCGCTTGAGGCGTATCAAAAAACGGTCTGCCGGATGGGTCAGAGGGTCGCCGCACGCACGTTGACCGCGCAGTATTTCAGCTCGGCAATCTTGCCCAGCGGGTCGAGGGCCGGGTTGGTCAGCAGGTTGGCGGCGGCTTCCGCGTAGGCAAACGGGATGAACGCGGTGTCGGGTGGCATGCCTTGGTCCAGCCGCACCGCCAGCACCACGCTGCCGCGGCGCGATTGCACCAGGGCGTCGTCGCCTGCGGCCAGGCCGCTGCGGGCGGCGGTGTCGGGGTGCAGGCTGACCACGGGGCCGGGTTCCACCGCGTCCAGCACCTGGCTGCGCCGCGTCATGCTGCCGGTGTGCCAGTGTTCCAGCTGGCGCCCGGTGATGAGGACCATCGGGTAGTCGGCGTCGGGCATTTCGGCCGGTGGTGTGAGCGCGGCGGGCACGAGCGTGGCCCGACCGGTGGGCGTGGGGAACTGGTCGGTGAACACCACCGCGTGGCCGGGGTCGTTTTCGTGTGCCACCGGGTAGGTGACGGCGCCCTCGCGTTGCAGCCGCGCCCACGACAGACCGGCGATGCTGGGCATGAGCGCACGCATTTCCTCAAACACGGCGCCAACGCCTTCGCTGGCTTGCGCGCTGGCGGTGCCGTCGGGCCCCACGCCGTAGGCCCAGCCCAAGCCGAGGCGCCGCGCGAGTTGCTCGGTGATCCAGGCATCGGCCCGCGCCTCGCCGGGGGCCGGCACGGCCTTGCGGCCGAGCTGCACGCAGCGGTCGGTGTTGGTCACGCTGCCAGTTTTTTCGGGCCAGGCGGTGGCAGGCAGCACCACGTCGGCCAGGCTGGCGGTTTCGGTCAAAAAGATGTCTTGCACCACCAGGTGGTCCAGCCGGGCCAGGGCTTCGCGGGCATGGGTCGCGTCGGGGTCGCTCATGGCGGGGTTTTCGCCCTGGACCAGCATGGCGCGGATCTGCCCGTCAAAGGCCGCGTTGACGATCTCCACCACGGTCAGGCCGGGCTCGCTGCCCAGCGTGCCGGCCGGCACACCCCAGAGCTGTTCGGCTTGGGCGCGCACCGCGGGCTCGCTCACGCGCTGGTAGTCGGGCAGCACCATGGGGATCAGGCCCGCGTCGCTCGCGCCCTGCACGTTGTTTTGCCCGCGCAGCGGGTGCAGGCCGGTGCCAGGCCGGCCAATTTGCCCGGTAATGAGCGACAGCGCGATGAGGCAGCGCGCGTTGTCGGTGCCATGGGTGTGCTGGCTCACGCCCATGCCCCACAAGATCATGCTGTTGCCCGCGGTGGCGTAGGCGCGGGCCACCTCGCGCAAGGTGGCGGCGTCAATACCGCACACCGGCGCCATGGCTTCGGGCGAAAAGTCGGCCACATGGGCCTTGAGCTGGGCAAAGTCCAGCGTGTGCTGCTCGATGTAAGCGGTGTTGGCCAGGCCTTCGAAAATGATGGTGTGCAGCATCGCGTTGAGCAAGGCCACGTCGGTGCCGGGCTGAAAGCCGAGGTGTTTCCACGCAAAGCGGGCCAGCTCGGTTCGGCGCGGGTCGGCCATCACCAGCCGCGCGCCTTTTTTGACGGCGTTCTTGATCCAGGTGGCGCCCACCGGGTGGTTTTGCGCCGGGTTGGCGCCGATGATGAGCACGAAGTCGGCGTGCTGCACGTCGCGCAGCGGGTTGGTGACCACGGCCGAACCCAGGCCTTCCATGAGCGCGGCCACGCTGGAGGCGTGGCACAGCCGGGTGCAATGGTCTACGTTGTGCGTACCAAACGCGCTGCGTATGAGCTTCTGAAACAGGTAGGCCTCTTCGTTGGTGCCCTTGGCCGAGCCAAAACCCGCCACCGGCCCCAGGCGCCCGCGCGCGGTGGTGCTGGCCATGGCGCGCTGGAAGCCGGCAGCAGCGGCGTCCAGCGCTTCGTCCCAGGTGGCTTCTCGGAACAGTTCGCGCCAGTCTCGTTGCATCACGCTGGCCGGGTCTTTCGGCGCGTCGGCAAGGCGGATCAGCGGGCGCGTGAGGCGCTCGGGGCTGTGGGCGTAGTCAAAGCCAAAACGGCCTTTCACGCACAGTCGGCCTTCGTTGGCCGGGCCGGCCTGGCCTTCTACGTGCTCGATCTTTCCGTCGGTGACGTGGTAGGTCAGCTGGCAACCCACGCCGCAAAACGGGCAGAGCGAGTCCACCTGCTGCTGCGAAGCCTGGGCATAGGCGCCGTTGGCGGGTGCAATGGCACCGGTGGGGCAGGCCTGCACGCATTCGCCGCAGGCCACGCAGGTGCTGGCGCCCATAGGGTCGTTTTGGTCAAAAACGATCTGTGCCTGGCCGCCGCGAAACGCCAGGCCCAGCACGTCGTTGCCCTGCGTTTCGCGGCAGGCGCGAACGCAGCGGGTGCACTGGATGCAGGCGTCCAGGTTGACCGCCATGGCGGGGTGGCTGGTGTCTGACGGCACCGGCGCGCGCGCCGGGAAACGCGCCGGCTGAGCGCCTGCCGCCTGCGCCCAGTAGACCAGCTCGCTGTCGTGCTTGAGCGCCTGGGTGTCGGGCGCGTCGGACAACAAGAGTTCGAGCACGGTTTTTTGTGCCGCGCGGGCGCGCGGGCTGTGGGTACTCACCACCATGCCTGGCTGCGGTGCGCGGCAGCACGAAGGCGCCAGCACGCGTTCGCCCGCCACCTCCACCACGCAGGCGCGGCAATTGCCGGGGCTGCGCAGGCCGTCGGTGTGGCACAGGCGGGGAATCGCCACGCCCAAGCGCTGCGCCACCTTCAAAAGGCTTTCGCCCGGCGCGGCTTGCACTGGCTGGCCGTTGAGGGTGAAGGCCACGGGGGCCTGGTCCTGGGGCGGGTTTTGAAGCCAAGCGGCTGCGTTCATGCGTTCACCTCAGCGTCGGTGGTGTCGGTGGTGTTGGTGCCGTTCACTTCGTGTGCAAAGTAGCGCAGCACCGCATCCACCGGGTTGGGCGCGGCCTGGCCCAGGCCGCAAATGGAGGCATCGCGCATCACCTGCGAGATCTCGCCGAGCAGCGGCGCGTCCCACACCGGGGCCTGCATCAGCGCCACCGCCTTGGTGGTGCCGGCGCGGCAGGGCGTGCACTGGCCGCACGACTCGTGTTCGAAAAACTGCATCAGGTTGAGCGCAGCGCCGCGGGCCGTGTCGTGTTGGCCGAGCACCACCACCGCCATGGAACCAATGAACGCGCCGTGCTCGGCCAGGGTGTCAAAGTCCAGCGGCACATCGGCCAGCACCGCCGGCAAAATGCCGCCCGACGCGCCGCCGGGCAGGTAGGCGTAGAGCGTGTGGCCCTCGGCCATGCCGCCTGCGTGCTGGTCCACCAGCTCGCGCAGCGTGATGCCCGCCGGCGCCAGATAAACGCCGGGCTGGCGCACGCGGCCGGAAACCGAGAAACGCCGCAAACCGCTGCGCCCGCGCAGGCCCTGCGCCGCCAGCCAGGCACCGCCCTTCGCCAAGATGTCGGGCAGCCACCACAGCGTTTCCAGGTTGTGCGCCAGCGTAGGGCGGCCAAACACGCCATGTGTGGCCACGATGGGCGGGCGCAGGCGCGGCAGACCGCGTTTGCCTTCCAGCGACTCGATCAGCGCCGACTCTTCCCCGCAGATGTAGGCGCCCGCGCCCCGGCGCAGCTCGATCTGCGGTGGTGTGTAGCCGGGGTACTCTGCCGCCAGGCCCTGCAACCGGGCGCGCAACGCCACCAGCTCGCGCGCCAGCAGGCCCCGCGCGTCGTGGTATTCGTCGCGCAGGTAGAGCCAGATGCGCTCAGCGCCCACCACCTGCGCGGCGATCAGCATGCCCTCCAGCACCTGCGGCGCACCACCCTGCAGGCTGGTGAGCACATGGCCGTCTTTGAAGGTGCCGACCTCGCCCTCGTCGATGTTGACGACCATGTAGCGGGGTCCGGGCTGCGCGCGCACAGTGTCCCATTTGCGCCAGGCCGGAAAGCCCGCGCCACCCAGGCCGCGCAGGTTCGAGGCCTTCAGTTCGGCCAGCACCTGGTCGGGCGAGAGCGCGCCTGACAACAGGCGCTGCAGTTGGGTCAGCGTGGAGGGGGTGGGCTCGGGCAACTGGCGCGGTGCCGTTTCACCGCGTGCCAGCAGATCGTTCACCGCATCCACGCTGGCATGGGGCAGCTGGCGCTGGCCCACGCAAGCAGCCGGCGCGCTGTGGCACTGGCCGATGCACGGCGCGCCTTGCACGCGCACAGCGGCGTTGCCCGCCAGCCGGGCCCGCAAATCGCTCAACAAGGTGTCGCCACCGGCCATGGCGCAGGAAAGGCTGGTGCACACCCGCACCACCGTGTCAGCCACCGGCGCCTCGTCGTCCACCACCTCGAAGTGGTGGTAGAAGCTGGCCACCTCAAACACCTCGACCTGGCTCAGGCGCAGCCGCTCGGCCAGGGCAGCCAGGTGGCCGTGGCGCAGGGCGCGCTCGGCGTCCTGCAGGCGGTGCAGGTGCTCGATCAGCAGGTCGACACGGGGTTCCAGCCCTGCGCACAACGCGGCCACGCGCTCGCGGGCCGCGGGCGACACTTGCCGGCCTTTGGGCGTGTAGCGCGGTCGGGCACGGGCGGTCTCGACCGGGCGAATCGGAATGACCAGGGGCGTGCGGCCAGCGGTGGACTCATGGGGTGTGCTTGACATGCTTTCAGCGTAGCACCGGGCCGGCTTCTAAATATGTTCATAATTTCATAAAGTCAGCGCAAACCCCGAAAATAAAAGCCACCCCACGCCATGCTGCGCATCACCCTGCAACCCCAGTGGCACATTGGCCACGAAGGCGCCGAAGCCCTGAACGCCAACGCCTTGCTGCAGTTGCTGGCCGCCGTGCAGTCGTCGGGCAGCATTGCGCAGGCGGGGCGCGAAGTGGGCTTGTCTTACCGGCACGCGTGGGGGCTGTTGCAACAGGCCGAAACCCTGCTGGGCCAGCCGCTGCTGACACGCGGGCGGGGCCGCGGCTCGGCACTTACCGCGCTGGGGCAACAACTCATCTGGGCCGACACCCGCATTGGCGCGCGCTTGCAGCCGCTGCTGGAGTCGCTGGCCGCCGAGCTGGAAGGCGAGCTGGGCCGCGTGCGGCACCAAACCCACCCGGTGCCCCGGTTGCACGCCAGCCACGGTTTTGCGGTGGCGGCCCTGCGCGAGCAGCTGGCCACGCGGCGGGTGGCGGTGGAACTGCGCTACCGCAACAGCCTGGAAGCGGTGGCGGCCCTGGCGCAAGGCGACTGCGACCTGGCGGGCTTTCATGTGCCACTGGGCGAGTTTCAGCAGGCCGCCGCGCAGCGCTACCTGCAACTGCTGCGCCCTGGCGCCCACCAGCTGGTGCACTTGGCGGTGCGCACCCAGGGCCTGTTTGTGGCGCCAGGCAACCCGCTGGGCATTCGCGGGCTGGACGACCTGAAACGGCGCGACCTGCGCTTTGTGAACCGGCCCGAAGGCTCGGGCACCCGCGTGTTGACCGAGCTGCTGCTGCAGCGCCACGGCATCGCGGCGCGCCAGGTGAGCGGCTTTGAAAACACCGAGCTCACCCACGCCGCCGTGGCCGCGTTTGTGGCCAGCGGCATGGCCGACGTGGGCATGGGCGTGCAGACCGCCGCACACCGCTTCGGCCTGCATTTCATTCCGCTGCTGAAAGAGCGTTACTTTTTCGCCTTGCCCACCGAGGCCCTGGCGCGCGCTGAAATACAGCCCGTGCTGGCGGTGCTGCAATCGCCCGCGTTTGTATCGCGGGTGGCATCGCTCAAGGGCTACGAAGCAGCGGGCACGGGGCAGGTGCTGACCCTAGAAGACGCTTTCCCATCGTGAGCCTCAGGTGCGCCGCACGCCCACCGGCAGGCGGGCCGCGGCGTCCCAGGCGCCGGACGCAAACCACGCATCGCCGTCCAGATAAGCCCGCAGCATGGGCAAGGCATCCAAACCCCAGAAGATGTGGCCATTCACCACCAGCGCGGGCACGCCAAACAGGCCCAACGCCAGGGCCTCGTCGGTGTTGGCGCGCAGGCGCTGCTTCACCACCGCGCTATCGGGCCACTGGGCGTCGGGCCAGGGTTTGTGGCGCTGCGCCATGTGGTCTTGCAGCAGCGTTTGCAAAGCGCCGAGCCGGGTGGCGTCGGTGGCGCTTTGGCCTCCACGCCACACATGGTGAAACAGCTGCCCGGTGACGTAGCGGTTGGTCTCGCCGGGTGCGTCGTCGGTGGCGGTGGCCAGCCCCAGGCGCAGCAGAGCCAGCGGATTGAACGGGTGGGCCGCGGGCAAATCCAGCGGCACGCCGTGGTGCTGCGCCAGCCAGCTCACCTGGCGGTAGGTCCAGTCGCGCTTGGCGGGTATTTCGGCCGGGCCCAGCTGGCCATGGGCCTTGAGCAGCGCCGCAAACAGCACCGGTTTGTAGCGCACACACACGCTGTGGCCCATGAGCGCTTCGGGCAAGCGCTCAAACGCGAGGTAGGCGTAAGGCGAAATCGGGTCGTAATAAAACGCGATGTCGTGCAGGGTGTCGGTGCTCATGGGCTGGCTTTCGTCAGGCGGTTTGGCGGGCTTCAATGCGTTCCCACACCACCAGCTTGTCGGCGTCGCTCAGCGCGCCCCAGGCGGCAATTTCCTGCAGCGTGCGGTAGCAGCCCTTGCAGCTGCCGTCGCGTTCGTTCAGTTCGCAAATGGACACGCACGGTGAAGGCACGCCAGGGCCGGGGTGGTGCTCGCGCGCATCGCGCAGGTTGATCAGTGGGGCGGTCATGGTGGGGCGGACTGGGCGGGCGGTGGTGCGGTCACATCGTGCACCGGCGCACCGGTCAGGGTTTGCAGCTCGCTCGGGCTCAGGCGAAACACGCCGTGCGGGTGGCCAGCCGCGGCCCATATTTCGCTGAAACGGAACAGCTGGTTGTCGATCAGCGTGACCGACGGAGTGGCGTGCGCGAGCGGCGACACGCCGCCGATGGAAAAACCGGTCCTGGCCTTCACAAACTCGGCATCGGCTCGGCCCAGCTTGCCGCCTGCGGCGCACACGATGGCCTGCACCTTTTTCTCGTCCACGCGCAGGTCGCCCGAGGTGATGACGAGCACAGCCACGTCGTCACCGGCCGGATGGCTTTTTTGCCGAAAGATGATGCTTTTGGCGATCTGGCCCAAGGACACGCCCAGCGCGTCGGCCGCCTGCTGCGCCGTGCGTGCGGCGTCGCTCAGCATCACGGGGGCGTGCGGGTGGCCCCGTGCGGCCAGCGCATCGGCCACGCGCTGCACGCCAGCGGGCTGCTCGGTGGGGTTCAAAGTTGCTTCGCTCATGGGCGGCAATGGTAGCGGGGCGCTCCCAACCCGGATGGCGTGGGGTCAGGCGCCCGCGCGCTTCACCATGATCAGGCTGGCGCCCATGGCCATCAGCACGCCGCCAAACACGCGGTTTTGTGCGCGCCGGGCTTTGGCGGTGGCCAGCCAGCGCTGCGCTCGCGAAGCCAGAAACGCATAGCCGTGCATCACCACCAGGTCCACCCCAATCGACGTCACCAACAAAATCAGCAACTGCAGCCAGAGCGGGCGGTGGGGGTCAATGAACTGCGGCAACACCGCCACCATGAACACAATGCCTTTGGGATTGGTCACATTGGTCATGAAGCCGGTCAACACCCGCTCGCGCACCGTCGGCAAACCCGGGTGATTCACCAGCGCGGTGCCGGCCGCAGGCGCCTGCGCGTCCACAGGTGAGCGCCATTGCTTCAAGCCGAGCCAGATGAGGTAAGCCGCACCCAACACCTTGACCACCGTGAACGCGGTGGCCGACGCCAGCAAGAGCGCACCCACACCCACGCCAGCGATCAACAAAATGACCGCCAGCCCCAACTGCAGCCCCGCAATGGTGGCGCTGCTCTGGCGCACCCCGTAGGCCAGGCCGTGGCTCATGGACAGCACCGCGCCCGAGCCGGGCGAAATGGCGATGACCCAGGAAGCGGCGAAAAAAGCGAGCCAGACGTTCAGGTCCATTGCGCTCAGCCCTGGCGTTTCGCCAGCAGCGCCCGCGCCACGCGCGAGCCGCTGGGGCGGCCCAGGTGCTCGCTGATGAACTGGCCAGCGTCCACCAGTTTGTCCAGATCGATGCCGGTTTCAATGCCCATGCCGTGCAGCAGGTAGACCACGTCTTCGGTGGCCACGTTGCCGGTGGCGCCCTTGGCATACGGGCAGCCGCCGAGCCCGGCCACGGACGACTGGAAGTTCCACACGCCCAGTTGCAGCGCGGCCAAGGTGTTGGACAAGGCCTGGCCGTAGGTGTCGTGGAAATGGCCGCTGATGTGATCGATGTCGAAGTGCTTCAGCGTCGCCTCAAGGGCCGCCTGCACCTTGCGCGGCGTGCCCACACCGATGGTGTCGGCCACGTCCACGCGCTGCACGCCGATGCCGCGCATCAGCCCCGCCAGATACGCCACGCGCTCGGGCGCAATGTCGCCCTCATACGGGCAGCCCACGGTGCAGCTCATGGCGCCGCGCACCGCGATGCCGGCCGCCCGGGCCGCAGCCACCACCGGGGCGAAGCGCTCGATGCTTTCGGCGATGGAGCAGTTGATGTTCTTCTGGCTGAAGGCCTCGCTGGCCGCGCCAAACACCACGATCTCGTCCGGCTGGTCCAGCAACGCGGCTTCGAAGCCTTTCAGGTTGGGCGTGAGCACCGAGTAGCGCACGCCGGCCTGGCGCGTGATACCCGCCATCACCTCGTGGTTGTCGGCCATCTGCGGCACCCACTTCGGGCTCACGTAGCTGGTGACCTCGATCTCTTTCAGGCCAGCCGCCTGCAGGCGGTGCACCAGTTCGATCTTGACGGCGGCCGGCACCGGCTGCTTTTCGTTTTGCAGGCCGTCGCGCGGGCCGACGTCGATGAGGCGGACTTTTGATGGGTTGTTCATGGAGGTCTCCGAAGGGCTTTACCCCCTCTCCCGCTCAGCGGGAGAGGGCTGGGGTGAGGGTCGTCATCAATAACCCCGAACCGGATCGACCACGCCCGCGATGGGCTGCCCCGCTTCGAGCGCGCGGATCTTGCCCGCGATCTGCGCGATGCTTTCATCGCGCAGGGTGCGCGCCGAGGTGTGCGGGGTGATGGTGATGTTGGGGTGGGTCCAGAACGGATGCTCGGGGGGCAGCGGCTCGGTTCGAAACACGTCCAGCGTGGCGCCGGCCAGGTGACCGCTCTCCAGCAGGGCCAGTAGGTCGGCTTCGACCAGGTGCGCGCCGCGCGCCACGTTGATCAGGTAGCCGCCGGGTTTCAGTTTGCCGAGCGTGGCGCGGTTCAGGATGTCTTTGGTATCGGCGGTCAGCGGCAGCAGATTCACCAGCACCCGGCTGGACGACAGGAAGGTCTCCAAACCCACCTCACCGCTGTAGGTCATCACACCTTCAATGGCCTTGGGGGTGCGGCTCCAGCCATGCACCGGGAAGTCAAACACCCGCAGCGCCTTGGCCACGCGCTCGCCCAGCACACCCAGCCCCATCACACCGACCGGGAAATCCTGCCGGTCGCGCGGCTTGCGGTACGACCACTTGCCCGCCTTCACATCGGCCTCATAACCATCGAATTCGCGGAAGTGGCGAATCACGGCGTGGCACACGTATTCGGCCATCTGCACCGACATGCCCGCGTCGTCCAGCCGCACCACTTTCACGCCCGGCGGCAGCCGCAGCTTGAGCAGAGCATCGACCCCCGCGCCAATGTTGAACAGGCCCTTGAGCGCCTGTTGCTCGTCCAGAAACTGTTGCGGTGGCGCCCAGACCACCGCGTGGTCGGCCTGCGGTGCGCCAGGTTCCCACACGCTCACAGAAGCCCCGGGAAACGCGGCGCGAAGGCCGGCAAGCCAAGGCTCGGCCTTGGTGTCGGTGCAGCAAAAAATGATGTTCATGCAGCGAGCTTAGCGGCGCATTCGGGCCAGCGCTGTCACGCGACTTGCAGCTTCAGCAACTCAGCCCCCTCCGCCACCTGATCGCCCGGCGCGTACAGCAGCTCGGCCACGGTGCCGTCGGCCGGCGCGGCGATGGTGTGTTCCATCTTCATCGCTTCCATCACCGCGAGCGGCTGGCCTTTCTTGACGGTGTCACCCGCCTTGACCGAGAAGCTCACCACCTTGCCGGGCATGGGCGCGGTGAGGCGACCCACGTCGGCGGCGGCTTCGCCCGCATGGGCCAGCGCGTCGAGTTCGGTGATCTGGGTGGCACCCAGGTCGCAAAAAATGTGCACGATTTCGTCGCGCTGCCAGGTCTGCACGGTCTGGCGCTGGCCCATGAAGCGCAGGTCCATCAGGGTGCCGTTTTCTGCCGGCAGCGCATCGAAGGCGAGCACGCCAGCGGTTTCGCCAAAGGCGAGTTGCAGCGCGCCGTCGTGCAGGTAGGTCAGGCTGGCCTGCAGGTCTTCACCCTGGTATTCAAAGTCGAAACGGCGCACGGTCAGGCCGTGCGGGCGCCAGCCGTCGCGGCGCGAGAACGGGTCTTTGCCTTCGGTGGCGCGCTCGGCCAGCAGCGTCTGCGCCACGGCAGCGGCCACGGCCAGGTTGCGGCCCACCTTGTCCTGGTGGAACAACACGCCCGCTTCGCGCGGAATCAGCGCCGTGTCCAGATTCGCCTGTGCAAACGAGGGGCTGGCGACCACATGGCGCAGGAACTGCACGTTGGTGGACAGGCCGACGATGCGGGTCTGCGCGAGCGCGGCATCCATCTTGGCCAGCGCCTCGGCGCGTGTGCGGCCGTGCACGATGAGCTTGGCGACCATGGAGTCGTAGAACGGGCTGATGGCGTCGCCCTCGCGCACGCCGTCGTCCACGCGGACCGCACCACGCTCGAAGCTGGTGCAGGCGGGTTTGCGGTACACGTCAAGCCGGCCGGTGGCGGGCAGGAACTGGTTGTCCGGCGTTTCGGCACAGATGCGCGCTTCGATGGCGTGGCCGTCGATGTGCAACTGCTCCTGCGTCAGCGGCAGCGGCTCGCCGCTGGCCACGCGCAGCTGCCACTCCACCAGGTCCAGGCCGGTGATGGCTTCGGTCACCGGGTGCTCCACCTGCAGGCGCGTGTTCATCTCCATGAAATAGAAGCGCATGCCGCCCTCGGGCGGCTGCTCGACGATGAACTCCACCGTGCCCGCGCCCACGTAGTTCACGGCGCGCGCCGCAGCCACAGCGGCCAGACCCATTTGCTGGCGCAGCTCGGGCGTCATGCCCGGCGCAGGCGCTTCTTCCAGCACCTTCTGGTGGCGGCGCTGCACCGAGCAGTCGCGCTCGAACAAATACACGCAGTTGCCGTGCGTGTCGCCAAACACCTGGATCTCGATGTGGCGCGGGCGCTGGGCGTATTTCTCCACCAGCACCGCGTCGCTGCCGAAGCTGTTGATGGCCTCACGCTTGCAGGAAGCCAGCGCAGCGGCAAAGTCTTCGGCTTTTTCCACCGCGCGCATGCCCTTGCCGCCACCACCGGCGCTGGCCTTGATGAGCACCGGGTAGCCGATGCGGTCGGCCTCGTGCTGCAGCATGTGCGGGTCCTGGTCGGCACCGTGGTAACCGGGCACCAGCGGCACGCCAGCGCTTTCCATCAGGCGCTTGGACTCGGCCTTCAGCCCCATGGCCTGGATGGCCGATGCGGGCGGGCCGATGAACACCAGGCCAGCCTCGGCGCAGGCGTTGGCAAAGGCTTCGTTTTCACTCAAAAAGCCGTAGCCGGGGTGGATGGCCTGTGCGCCGGTGGCCCGGGCCGCGTCGAGGATGCGCTGCCACTGAAGGTAGCTGTCTTTGGGCGCGCTGCCCCCGATGTGCACCGCCTCGTCGCAAGCGGCCACGTGTTTGGCGCTGGCGTCGGCGTCGGAATACACGGCCACGGTGCGCACGCCCATGCGGCGGGCGGTGGCGGCAACGCGGCAGGCGATTTCGCCGCGGTTGGCGATCAGGATCTTGTTAAACATGCGCACCTCCCGCGGCGAACTCGCCTGCGCACGCTGCGCGTGCCATGCAATTTGACGAAACGTCCGCTGCGCGGCCGTTTTCACCGCGGTTGGCGATCAGGATTTTGGTGAACATTCGGGGTCCTAAGCGGTTGCAGAAGAAAAAAAAGAATGCGCCCGGCGGAACACCGCGCGCAGGAACCGGAACAAGGTCCAGGTGACGAACCACATCAGCAGCACGGCCACGACGGCCACACCGGCAAAAATCAGCGGTTCGTTCGTGGCCAGCCAGACGATGCCGATGACCAGACCGTCTTCCACGAAACTCATGGCCACGTTGGAAAACGGCTCGGGCGAGGTGTTGATGGCGGCCCGCGTGGTGGTCTTGGCGGCCTGCGCGGTGGCGGCCAGGCTGCCGCCCAGCAGCGCACCCACCAAGGCCATGGTGCTGCCATCGGCGCCCAGTGCCCCTGCGGCCAGCGCGGCGCCGGCGGGGATGCGGATCACGCTGTTGAGCATGTCCCACAGCGAATCCAGGCCCGGGATCTTGTCGGCAAAAAACTCCACGAACAACAGCGCGCCGCTGGTGGCGAGCAACGCCGGGTGTTGCAGCACCTGCAGGCCGGAAGGCAGCGGCATCCAGCCGATCCAGCCCGCCATGCCGACGATGAACACCACCGCATAGAGCCGGAAACCGCTGGCCCAGCCGAGCGCGGCGGCCAGGGCCAGCAGGCCGGGCATGTCGAGCCGGCTGGCGGCCTCGCCCACCCCGGCACCCACTTGCCCACCGGCCGCGTTCGCCGCACCAACACCCAGGTGAATGCCCACGCTGTGCAGCCCGTTGACGATGGAGGTCCAGAGCGTGTCCACTGATCGGTCCCATCAGGCGGTGCTCGCTCGGCTCACAGCCACGCCGGCTTGCGCTTTTGCAGGAAGGACTGCACGCCTTCACGACCCTCCTCGCTGGCGCGGATGTCGGCAATGCCTTCCACCGTGGCGGCGATCAGGCTGGCGTTGATCTCGCGCTCGGCCACCTCCAGCACCAGGCGCTTGCAGGCGCGCACGGCGGCCGGGCTGGCGTTGCACAGCGCCTGGGCCAGTTCGTCCACCTTGACGGCGAGCGCCTCGGGGCTGTTGACGAGTTCGTGCACGAAACCGATACGGAGCGCCTCCTGCGCGCTGAAGCGCTCGGCCGTGAGGAAGTAGCGGTGCGCGGCACGCGCACCCATGGCGCGGATCACATAGGGGCTGATGGTGGCCGGCATGAGGCCCAGCTTCACCTCGCTCAGGCAGTAGGTGGCGCTGTCCACGCTCACCGCCAGGTCGCAGGCTGCCACCAGTCCCATGCCGCCGGCAAACACGTCGCCCTGCACGGCGGCAATCGTCGGCTTGGGACATTCGTAGATGGCTTTGAGCATGGCGGCGAGCTGGCCCGCATCGGCCACGTTTTCATCGCGCGTGTAGTCGGCCATGCGGCGCATCCAGTTCAGGTCGGCCCCGGCGCAAAAGGCCGGGCCTTCGGCAGCCAGCACCACAGCGCGCACGTCGTCGCGCTGGCCGACAGCTTCAAACGCGGCCTTGAGTTGCTGGATGACCTCGTCGTTGAAGGCGTTGCGCACCTCAGGGCGGCTGAGCGTGATGCGGGCGATGCGGTCTTGCACCGAAACGGTCAGGGCGTTGCTCATGGTTTTTTGCTCTCGGTGGCTTCCAGTTGCAGGTGGACCACCCAGTCCAGCTCGGGCGCAGGCTGGCCCAGCGCGGTGAGCGCGGCGGTGATCTGGCCGCGGTGGTGGGTGGCGTGGTTGAACACATGCGCCAGCGCGGCCGCGAACGGCAGCGACTGCGGCACGCCCTTCATGGTTTTGTAGTCCAGCTGGCCGTCAAAGCGATCGGCCGGCCAGGTGGCGATCAGGTGTTCCCAATTGGCAGCGCCGCCTTTGAGCGCCTGCGCCAGCCGATCACGGTCGGGCTCCACTTCGGTATCGAGCCCCAGCAGCGGCGAAGCGCCCCTCGAGAAACGCGTGTACCAGAGCAGGTGCTCGCCCACCAGCAGGTGGTTGAGCGTGCCGTGGAGGCTCTTGAAGAACAGGCCCACATCCTTGCGGTAGTCGTCTTCAGACACACGCGAGACCGCGTCGAGCAGGCGGTGCGTGGCCCAGACGTGGTAGCGCGCCTGGCGGGCGAAGTGGAGGTGTGGATTCATTGAAGGCTTTCCCCAAACCCGGCGCGTGGCAAGCCCGTCCAGCCGCAACCGCAGAACCGGCTTTGCCGGGCTGCAGGCTGCGCCCCCTTGAGGGGGTGACGCGAAGCGGCGCAGGGGTGTTTCATCTTCACATGCGGAACAGGCCGAACTTGGTCTCCGGGATCGGCGCGTTCAGCGACGCGCTCAGCCCCAGCGCCAGCACGCGGCGCGTGTCGGCGGGGTCGATCACGCCGTCGTCCCACAGGCGGGCGGTGGCGTAGTAGGGGTGGCCCTGCACCTCGTACTGTTCCTTGATGGGCGCCTTGAACGCAGCCTCTTCGTCCGCGCTCCAGCTGCCGCCCTTGCCTTCGATGCCGTCGCGCTTGACGGTGGCCAGAACGCTCGCGGCCTGCTCGCCGCCCATCACGCTGATACGCGCGTTCGGCCACATCCAGAGGAAGCGCGGGCTGTAGGCGCGGCCGCACATGCCGTAGTTGCCGGCGCCAAAGCTGCCGCCGATAATCACCGTGAACTTGGGCACCGCGGCGGTCGCCACGGCCGTCACCATCTTGGCGCCGTTGCGGGCGATGCCCTCGTTTTCGTACTTGCGACCGACCATGAAGCCGGTGATGTTCTGCAGAAACACCAGCGGCACCTTGCGCTGGCAGCACAGCTCAATGAAATGCGCGCCCTTGAGCGCCGATTCGCCGAACAAAATGCCGTTGTTGGCGATGATGCCGACCGGCATGCCCTCGATGCGCGCGAAGCCGCAAACGAGGGTGGTGCCAAAGCGCGACTTGAACTCGTCGAAGTCCGAACCGTCCACGATGCGGGCGATGATCTCGCGCACGTCGAAGGGCTTGCGTGTGTCGGTCGGGATCACGCCGTACAGCTCTTCGGCCGGGTACAGCGGCGCCACCGGGTCGATGGTGGCGATGGGCGGCAGCTTGCGGGCGTTGAGGTTCTTCACCGCCTGGCGCGCCAGCGCGATGGCGTGCAGGTCGTTCTGCGCCAGGTGATCCGCCACGCCGCTCAGGCGCGTGTGGACGTCGCCACCCCCCAGGTCTTCGGCGCTCACCACCTCGCCGGTGGCGGCCTTCACCAGCGGCGGGCCGCCCAGGAAGATGGTCCCCTGGTTCTTGACGATGATGGTCTCGTCGCTCATGGCCGGCACATAGGCGCCGCCGGCCGTGCACGAACCCATGACCACCGCGATCTGCGCGATGCCCTGCGCGCTCATGTTGGCCTGGTTGAAGAAGATGCGGCCGAAGTGGTCGCGGTCGGGGAAAACCTCGTCCTGGTTCGGCAAGTTGGCGCCACCGCTGTCCACCAGGTAGATGCAGGGCAGGTTGTTCTGCTGCGCCACCTCTTGTGCGCGCAGGTGCTTTTTCACGGTCAGCGGGTAGTAAGTGCCACCTTTCACCGTGGCGTCGTTGCAGACGATCATGCAGTCCACCCCGCTCACCCGGCCCACGCCCACGATGACACCGGCGCAGGGCGCGCTGTCGCTGCCGTCGCGGTCGGGGTACATGCCCATCGCGGCCAGCGGACTCAGCTCCAGGAAGGGCGTGCCGGGATCCAGCAACATCTGCACCCGGTCGCGCGGCAGCAGCTTGCCGCGCGCGGTGTGTTTGGCGCGGGCGGCGTCACCACCGCCGAGGGTGGCTTTTTCAACCTGCGCCTTGAGATCGTCCACCACCACCCGCATGGCGGCGGCGTTGGCCTGAAAGTCGGCGGAGCGGGCGTTGAGTTGGGTATTGAGAACGGTCATTGCGGTTTTCCGAGGTTCGGTAAATTAAACAGGCCTTCAGCGGGCTGGAGACAGCGACCAGCACACACCGTAGAACCGGCGTTGCCGGGCCGCAGGCGTGGCCCCGCAACGGGGAAAGACGCGAAGCGGCGCAAAGGGCATTTCATCTCAGGCGGTTTTTGCTTCGGCCAGTCCCAACTGGTCCTTCATGGCGTCGCGAATCTTGAACTTCTGGATCTTGCCGGTCACGGTCATGGGGAAGGCGTCCACAAAGCAGATGTAGCGCGGCACTTTGTAGTGGGCAATCTGCCCCTTGCAGAAAGCGCGTACCGCGGCTTCGTCCAGCGTCTGGCCGGGCTTGAGGATGATCCATGCGCACAGTTCTTCGCCGTATTTCTGGTCGGGCACACCCACCACCTGCACGTCCTGCACGGCGGGGTGGCGGTACAAAAACTCTTCGATCTCTCGCGGGTACACGTTTTCGCCGCCGCGGATCACCAAGTCCTTGATACGCCCAACGATGTTCACATAGCCTTCGGCGTCCATGGTGGCGAGGTCGCCGGTGTGCATCCAACCCTCGGCGTCAATCGCTTCCGCTGTCTTGGCCGGGTCGTCCCAGTAGCCATGCATCACCGAATAGCCGCGCGTGCACAGCTCGCCAGACTGCCCCGGCACCACCACCTCGCCGGTGTCCGGGTTGACGATCTTCACTTCCAGGTGCGGCTGCACCGTGCCCACGGTGGACACGCGCCGGTCCAGCGGCGTGTCGGTGCTGCTCTGGCAGCTCACCGGGCTGGTTTCGGTCATGCCATAGGCAATCGTGATTTCAGACAGGTGCATGTCGCTCACCACGCGCTGCATCACCGCCGTGGGGCACGGCGAGCCGGCCATGATGCCGGTGCGCAGCGTGGACAGATCGAATTCCTTGAAACGCGGGTGGTCCAGCTCGGCGATGAACATGGTGGGCACGCCGTGCAGGCCGGTGCATTTTTCGTCCTGCACCGTCTGCAAAACGGTCAGCGCATCAAACCCGTCGTTGGGGTAGACCACGGTAGAGCCGTGTGTGAAGCAGGCCAGGTTGCCCAGCACCATGCCAAAGCAGTGGTACAGCGGCACGGGAATGCACAGGCGGTCGGCCGGGGTGAGGCGCATGCATTCGCCTATGAAAAAGCCGTTGTTCAGGATGTTGCGGTGCGTGAGCGTGGCACCCTTGGGGAAGCCGGTGGTGCCACTGGTGAACTGGATGTTGATCGGGTCGCTCGCCTTCAATATGGCCGCCACCTGCGCCACGCGCGGGTCGGCCGCGTCGCCCTGCGCCAACAGCGCCGAGAAACGCATCAAGCCGGGTTCATCGGTGCCCTGCCCAGGCTCGTCGATCCAGACCACCGTGCGCAGGTGCGGCAGCTGCTGCGCTTCCAGCGTGCCCGACTGGCCGTGCGCCCACTCGGGCGCCAGCTCGCGCAGCATGCCCAGGTAGTCGCTGGTCTTGAACTGCGCCATCGTCACCAGCAGCTTGCAGCCCACCTTGTTCAGCGCGTAATCCACCTCGGAGGTGCGGTACGCTGGGTTGATGTTCACCAGCACCAGGCCGACCTGCGCCGTGGCCAACTGCATCAGCACCCACTCGACGTTGTTGTGCGACCAGATGCCCACCCGGTCGCCCGGCTGCAGACCCTGGCGCAGCAGGGCGCTGGCCAACTGGTGCGCGGCTTGTTGCAACCCGCGGTAGGTGTAACGCCGCCCCTGGTGCACGCTCACCAGCGCTTCGTGCCCGGGCTGGCGCGCCACCATGGCGTCAAAAAACGCGCCGATGGTCTGCTCGATCAGCGGCACGTCGGTGGCGCCCTGCGCCTGGCTGCGCACCAAGGGTGCCGTGGCAAAACCGGTCTCGCTCATGGGTGGGTCTCCTCTGGGGCTGTGCCCCGGTTCACGCCGGGCATACAGCCCAAGCATAGGAGCTTGGCCAGCAACCGACTTGCCAGAATGGTTGCAAATCGTGCCACGTTACAGGCACACTGGCACCCATGGCAAACCCGAACCCGATGGCTTCATTGCTCGCCGTGCCCGCTGCCGCCCCCCGAGAGGCCAGGGCCGCCACGCCCGTTGCATTTGTGAATGCCATCGCAGCGGCCTATGCGCAGCAGGGAAAAAGCCCGGCGCACGCCCTGGCCCAGGCACAGATTGCGCCAGCGCTGCTGAGCCGAGCGGATTCACGCATCACGGCCACACAAATGGAGGCTGTGTCGGGCGCTGCCATGCGCGAACTGAACGACGAAGCCCTGGGCTGGTTTGCCCGCCCGCTGCCTTGGGGCAGTTACGGCCTGCTGGCCCGCGCCTCGCTCTCATCGCCCACGCTGGGCGTGGCGCTCAAGCGCTGGTGCCGCCACCACAGCCTGCTGGCCAACGACATCACGCTCGCGGTCACCACATCGGAGTCGGTCGCCAGCATCACCATCACCGAGCACCGCACGGCGGGACCGATCGCCCCGGGCGGCGCCCTGCGCGAGTTTTGCCTGGTGTCCATGCTGCGCAACATCCACGGCCTGGCCTGCTGGTTCATCGACTCGCGCCTGCCGCTGCTGGGCGCCCAGTTTCCTTTTGCGGCACCTGCCCACGCCGAAGCCTATGGCGTGCTGTTTGACGGCCCGACCGACTTTGGCACAGGCCCGGCCGCCATCCGCTTTGACGCGCGCTACCTGGCGCTGCCGCTCAAGCGGGACGAGGCAGCGATGAACCAGATGCTGCAACGCGCCCTGCCCCTGACCGTGCGCGCCTACCGACGAGACCGGCTGCTGGTGCCACGCGTGCGCCAGGTGCTGATGAGCCAGCCGCTGGACGCCCACAACGCCAACGACCTGGCCGCGCGGCTGGGCCTGTCAGCCCGCTCGCTGCACCGCCAACTGAAAGAAGAAGGCGCCTCGTTGCAAACGCTGAAAGACGAGGTGCGAAAACAGCTCGCACTGACGCTGCTGCAGCGCACAAACCGCCCCATCAAACAGGTGGCGCAGGCCACCGGCTTCCAAAACGAGAAGAGCTTCATGCGCGCTTTCAAGGCTTGGACAGGTCTCACGCCAGCCGAGTGTCGCCAGCACGACTCAAATGCGGCCCCGGGGCATGAAACTTCTTCAAACGCCCAACAAAAATCATTCACGCGCTGACGCTGTGCCCATGGGCTGGTGTTTGCCACCAGGCACCGTGCTTTTCACTCTGAAAACCGGGGAAAAACAGGGCGAAAAATCCGCCCCAAAAAACGTATCGCAAACCCCTGGCGGAACCGTCCCTCAAGCCGAAAAAAGCCGCCAAAAACAGGCGCCTAGGGTAAATCCTTAGCCAAGGTATGCCCAAAATATTCGGTTGAGCGGTTCTACTAACTGGCCTCAAGCGGGATTGCTTGGGCCACGCCGTTTCTGCGGCAAATGGCCCGAACCGGGGCTTGAGCCCATGCGAAGACCGGACCTTTTGGTGGCTGACGAACCACTTGAGGGCTGCGATTGCGTCAATCAAAACTTACGGAGACCTCCACCATGAAACACAAGCCGTTGTTTGCACTGGCCACTATCAGCGTTGCTGTTATTTTGGCTGCTTGCGGGAAGAAAGATGAAGCACCAGCGCCAGTTGCGGCAGCAGCGGAGGAAGCGGTTCGCTGGGGTATCCCAATGTCGTTCGGCTCCAACCTGACCGCGCTAGGAGACACCATGCCCTGGGTATCAGAGCAACTCGTGAAAGTTTCTGGTGGCACAGTCAACCTACAGGTGTTTGAACCGGGCAAGCTGGTTCCTGCGCTGGGCATTTTTGATGCCGTGTCATCCGGCAAGGTCGAGGCTGGCTACAGTTTCATGGGCTACGAGCTGGGCAAAGTGCCGGTTTCGGCCATCTTTGGCGCCCTGCCTTTCGGCATGGAAACGCCCCAGTTTTCTGCCTGGATGTATTTCGGCGGCGGCGACGCGCTGCTGAAAGAAGCGTTCAAGCCCCACAACGTGTACCCCATCTTCTGCGGCTCCATCAGCCCAGAAGCGGCCGGCTGGTTCCGCAAGGAAATCAACACACCCGACGACCTTGTTGGCCTGAAGTTCCGCGCTGCCGCACTGGGCGGCAAGATCTACCAGAAGCTGGGTGCCTCGGTCACCATGCTGCCCGGTGGCGAGCTGTTCCAGGCGCTGGAAAAAGGCGTGCTGGACGGTACCGAGTTCTCGCTGCCCACCGTGGACGACCAGCTGGGCTTTGCCAAAGTGGCCAAGAACTACTACCTGCCGGGCTGGCACCAGCCGTCCACCAACCAGTACCTGTACGTGAACATAGACGCCTGGAACAAGCTCAAGCCACAGACCCAGGCCCAGATCGAAACCACCTGCACCGCCGGTGTGACCATCGCCATGTCCAAGGCAGAAGCCTTGCAGGGCGACGTGCTGACCAAGTTCGAGAAGGAAGGCGTGAAGCTGCAACAGTTCAACAAGACCATGCTGGACGCGTTCGCCAAGGCCTCCAAAGAAGTCATCGCCGAAGAGTCGGCCAAAGACCCGATGTTCAAGAAGGTGTATGACAGCATGTCGGCCTTCCAGAACAAGAACCGCAATTGGCACAACCTGGGCTACCTGCCCCGCGACTACAAGTAAGGTATTGATGAGATTGGCAGCGTTGATCGCTTAGAAGGATTTTGGAATGAAGAACATGACGCACAACGCTGCCCCGCTGGAAGCAGGGCCTTCGGGCCTTGCCCTTCCCACCACCGCTTTTTCACGGGCTGCCGACCGGGTCATCACCTGGTTCGGCGAGCTTGCCTCGGCCTTGTGGCTGGTTTTGGTACTGGTGATCGTGGTCCAGGTGATCGCTCGTTACGTCTTCGGTGCCGGCTCGATCATGATGGAAGAGCTGCAATGGCACCTCTACGCCATTGGCTTCATGCTGGGCATTTCGTTCACCGAGGTGAAGGAACGCAATGTGCGCATTGACGTGCTGGCCGAGCGCTTCACCCAGCGCACCCGCCAATGGATCGAACTCTTCGGCCTGACAGGTCTGCTCGTTTTTTGCGGCATGGTGATCTGGTACGCCATTCCGTTTTTCTGGTCGTCTTACGAGCTCAATGAGGTGTCTGCTGCGCCCGGTGGCCTGCCTTACCGCTGGTTCATCAAGTCCTTCCTCATCACCGCGTTTGTGTTGCTCGCCCTGGCCGCCATCAGCCGGCTGACCCGGGTCTGGGCCGCGCTCTTCACCACCCACAACGCATAACAAAGGGAAGACACGTGCTGCCTTTTTACGAATTCCTCGCCATCGGTCTGATGGTGACCTTCATCCTGGCGCTGTTCACCGGTTACCCGGTGGCCTGGCTGCTGGGCATTCTCTCGCTGGGTTTTGCCGCCCTGGGCATTTTTCTGGGTGACAGCTTCGGTTTCGACACCTTCCTCATGACGAGCTGGGCCAAGTTCTCGGGGGTGGTCGACCGGTTTGACGCCATCATGTCCAACTGGGTGCTGGTGTCGCTGCCCATGTTTGTCTACATGGGCCTCATGCTCGACCGCTCGGGCGTGGCCGACACCATGATGCGCAACTTCGTCAAGGTGTTTGGCGGCCTGCGCGGTGGCCTGGGCCTGACGGTGATCGTCATCGGCATTTTGCTGGCCGCGTCCACCGGCATCGTGGGCGCTTCTGTGGTGCTGCTGGCTGTGCTGTCCATGCCCATCATGCTGCAAAACAACTACAACAAGGCGCTGGCCTCGGGTGTGGTGGCGGCCTCGGGCACGCTGGGCATTCTCATTCCACCGTCCATCATGCTGGTGCTCATGGCCGACCAGGTGTCGGTCTCGGTGGGCGACCTCTTCATGGGCGCGCTCATTCCCGGCGTGGCGCTGGGCCTGCTGTACATGATTTTTGTGGTGATCGTCGGCTTCGTTCGCCCCGACCTGGTGCCACCACGCCCGGCCGACGCCGAGAAGCTGACCGCCCGCCAGGTGGGCATCGCCTTCCTGTCCACGCTGCCCACGTTTGGCCTGATCCTGCTGGTGCTGGGCTCCATCTTCTTCGGCGTGGCCACGCCCACCGAAGCCTCGGGTCTGGGGGCCTTTGGCGCCATCTTGCTGGCCGCAGCCAACCGCAAGCTGAGCTGGTCCGTCATCCGTCAAGTGGGTATTGAAACCACCCTCACCACCTGCTTCATCTTCGCCATCTTCATTGGCGCCACGGTGTTTGCCTATGTGTTGCGCCTGATCGGTGGCGACGAGTTGATCGCCGAGTTCTTCAAAGGCCTGGGCCTGGGGCCCACCGGCCTGGTGCTGGTGGTGCTGCTGGTGGTGTTTGTTGCCGGCTTCTTCCTCGACTGGTTCGAGATCGTGCTGATCATCTTGCCCTTGCTGGCGCCCGTGATCAAACTCGCCGGCCTGGACATGACATGGTTCCTGATCCTGGTGGCACTGATGCTGCAAACCTCGTTCCTCACACCACCGGTGGGCTTCTCACTCTTCTACCTCAAGGGCGCGGTCCCCAAGGGGGTGACCATCCGCGACATCTACATCGGCGTGATCCCGTTCGTGCTGCTGCAGTTGGCCATGGTGGCGCTGTGCTTCTTGTTCCCGCAAATCATCTTGTGGCTGCCGCAGCAGATGTACGGCGGCGGTTGACGCGCTGCACCCCAACAAAAAAGGGCCCTCGGGCCCTTTTTTGTTGCATTCAAGCTTCCCAAAAGTGGGCCAGCTCGTCCATGTGGTGCAGCACCCGCGCCACCGGCAAGCCCTCAAACGCGCGGCCGTGTCCGTCGGGGCAATAGCCCCACACGGTAGCGCCTGCGTCCAGCCCTGCGCGGGCGCCGGTCGCCGTGTCTTCAATCACCAGGCAGCGCGCCGGGTTGGCGCCCAGGTGGGCGGCGGCGGCCAGGTACACGTCTGGCGCGGGTTTGGAGCGCGGCATGTCGTGGCCGCTGAAAATGCGGTCGTCGAAATACGGCGCCATGCCGGCCATCTCAATCTGCATCACCACCTTGGGCCGGTCGGCGCCGGAGGCACAAGCAATGCGCCCCGCCGTGTGCGCGTGCGCGGCCACCACCGCTTGCAGCGCGCCGTCCATCGCCTGCAGCTCGGCGCGCAGGCGCTGGTCGCGCCGCGCATAAAAGGCGCGCATCCAGTCCTCGGTGAGTGGGCGGCCGGTTTCTGCTTCAATGCGAGCGCGCTCGTCGCGCACCGCCTTGCCAATGAAGATCTGCATGCACTCGGCCTGGGTCAAGCCCCAGCCGGCTTCGTTCAGCATCTGGCGCAGCACGCCGTTGGTGATGGGCTCGCTGTCCACCAGCACGCCATCGCAGTCGAACAACACGGCCTCAAACACATCACTCACTTCAGGTCTCCATCCAGATAGAACCAGCGCCCGCCTTCGCGCACAAAGCGGCTGACCTCAACCAGGCGCTGGCCGCGCCCGCCCACCCGCGAGCGCGCCACAAACTCGACTTCGGCGTGGTCGGCGTCGATGACACGGTGACTTTTCACCGCCAGCCCCAGCCATTTCACGCCGGGCTCCAACGCCAGGTCAGCCGGTCGGGTGCTGGCGTGCCAGCTCGCGGCCAGGTAGTCTGCGCGGCCCAGCACAAAAGCGCTGTAGCGCGAACGCATGAGGCTTTCGGCGTCGGGGGCGGGCGTGTCGTGGTCCAGGTAGCGGCCGCAGCAGGCGGCGAAAGCGCAGGTTTTGCCACGCGGATCCAACCGCCCGCAAGGGCATGCCAGCGTCACGCGCGGGCTGCCTTGCTGCGCGCTTTGTGCGCTTCCAGCGTTTCGGTAGGCGCGCTTTGCTTGAGCCATTCGGCATAGCCTCCGTCGATATGGGCCACGTTGGTCATGCCCATGTCTTTCAACGCCTTGGTGGCCAGCGCGCTGCGCCAGCCCGCGCCACAAAACAGCACGAACTCCTTGTTCTCGTCGCCAAACACGGGCTTGTAATACGGCGAGTCAGGGTCCACCCAAAACTCCAGCATGCCGCGCGGCGCATGCAAAGCGCCCGGCACCGTGCCCTCGCGCTCCAGTTCACGCGGGTCGCGAATGTCCACCACCTGCAAGCGCGGGTCAGCCCCCAGGCGCTCGCGCACTTGCGCGACGGTATAGGTGGTGATCTGCGAAGTGGCTTCGTCCACCAGCGCCCGAAATCCTTTGGTGATCGGCATGAAAGTCTCCTGTTGAATAACCAAACGCAGAAGTCAACGAGAAACAAGCCCGCAGCCGGAGCAAGTGCCTCAACCCAGGATGCCGCGCAACCGGCTTTGCCGGGGCGCAGGGCATCGCCCCCCCTGGGGGGGGTGACGCGCGCAGCGTGGCGCGGGGGG